>Ga0207693_10000061_pt1 | contig 92703 bp, 60 predicted proteins | sample LARL81metaG_FD_184347 | JGI IMG/M metagenome (GOLD analysis project Ga0207693, IMG submission 184347) | Corn, switchgrass and miscanthus rhizosphere microbial communities from Kellogg Biological Station, Michigan, USA - LAR L8-1 metaG... | ecosystem: Host-associated > Plants > Roots >...
CGGCAGGACCAGTGCGTGCTGCCATCGTTGGGTTTCTGCTGTACCCGTCGCACCACCCGTGCTTGCACCGTCGCCGTCGCCGTACGCGGCCGGCTCCCCCGGTGACGGCTTTCCAGTCCGGCCACCCCATCCCGCTCGAAGCGCACTCTCCAGCGGGCGATGGTGGCCGCACTGGTTTGCATGCCGCTTTCAATCTCGCGATAACTCTTGCCTGCGGCCAGCGCCAAGATGAGCCGCGCTCGGAACACGTCACCCGCCGGCAAAGTCCGCGACTGTGCCCAACGTTCCAAGTCCCGCTTCTCCTCTGCTGTAAGTTCGAGCAAGTTTCGATTATCCGTCATGCTCCATTTGACGGCCGGAACATGCTTTCGTTATCACTGGGACACTATATAGTCGGATTCAAGTCACTGGCTTGTTCAGGACGGAAATGTTGGGCCCACCTGAAAAACGTAGCTCTAGGGTACCGTGACCTTTATCGTCCCAAAGTCTTTGACCACGCCGTCAGCACTGGCCTGAATGGTCAGATTGAAAGAGGTACTTCCCCCACCGCCGCCACCCCCTCCTCCGCCGCCACCCCCACCCCCTCCCCCTCCACCGCCACTGGATGAGCTGCCTCCGCAGGAAATCAACAAGCTGAGAAGAACCAGCACGGCAGCGCCCGACAGCACGCGTCGTCTTCTTGATGAAACAGTAATAAGGATTCCTACAAAACCCACGAGCGAAACCGCCAATGCCCTATACTGCTTCACTGTCCGGTCAGTGCCCTGGCTCGCCGCAGGTTTGCTGTTCACTGCCACTGTTATCGTTGCTGGCGTTCCTCCGGATGTTGGCGTAACAGAGTTGGGATTGATCGTACAGTTCGTGCCGGACGGGGCTCCGTTGCAATACAGACTCACAGTGTCAGCGAACCCGTTCTGACTCGTGACGTTGATGTTAACTTGCCCGCTCTGACCGACCGGCACCGAAAGCGTACCGCCGGAAAGAGTAGCACCGAAATCTCCAACGTTGAGCGTGGCTGAGGCTGAGCGTGTCGCGACGCCGTTCGAGAGCGCGACGGTGAAATTGTAGGATCCGATCGTAAGCCCGCTGGTCTGGATCTGTGCACTCCAGGATGGGAAACCGTAGATCGTGCAGACTCCTGGGGCAGGGATTCCCGTACACGTGCTGGTGAAATTCGCACCGTAGTTATTGATGGAGCTAACTTGAATGGGAAAGTTCGCGGTGTTGCCGAGCAGCACCGATTGCGACGAAGGCGTGATACCAACGCTGTAGTCGCCCACATCGAGAACGGCCTTGAATCTGGACGTGATTACTCCGTCGGTGGCCTGTACGACTATGGGATAAACGCCCGCCGGTGTACTCGACGTAGTATTGATAATCATCGATGTAGCGTTTCCGCCCCCCGCCAGAACCGGCAGAGTGCTCGACCCGAATTGACACGACGCGCCAACCGGCAAACCCTGACAACTCAGAGTAACCGTCGCAGCGTAGCCCGCCAGTGAACTTACCCCCAATTGATAGTCCGCGGTGGGCAGTCCGGGGAATGTAGCCTCCGTGGTCCAGTAAAGGTAGACCGCGACACCGTATTGTCCTTGCGCTGTAACCTGGGTTCCGTAGGCGACAGACGAACTACCATTCAGCGTTCCTTTGACCCAGAAAAGATGACTGGAGTTGAACGAAGTGCCGATGGTAAAACTGACTCTTTGAGTGAGCGAACCAGCGGGAATACTCACGGTCGCCGGAATTGTGATTGCAGGATCACTCGTAGACAGAGCTACCTGGGTTGCCGAGGGAGAGACCGTCGCTAACGAAACCTGCACCGACCCTTTAGTTCCGATTACCGGATCGCCTGCCATCTGGAGTAACAAAGGCGCGCCGATGCCAGCGGGAATCACCTGGAACGAGGAAGTAAAGACGTCGCTCTCCACCATGTCGGCCCGACCGTCGCCTGTCAAATCGAATGCGTTGGCCGGAAGGGAAGCGTTGAGATAGTACGGTTCGTAGGTGGGAGTAAAGGTGCCATCGCCGTTCCCCAGCAGGAATTGAACGTACGACACTGATGTCGCAGAGCCGTTTTCGAACTGGATCGCAGCGATATCAATGTTCCCGTCGGCGTTAAAATCACCCAGCCATGCGGGATTGCGGCCGCCATCTGCGGTCGCAATGTTATCAAAACTTTTTTGTCCCCCATAGGGAGCGTAGGTGTTCGTGAGTTTGAAGCTGCCGTCGGGTTGTCCCAAGTAGATCGTGAATTGCGCTGAAGCGGGGTTGGGATAGTTGGCTTGAGGATTGCGGTTGTCGATCATGTCCGGCAATCCGTCATGATTTAAGTCCGCCATTTCCGGGCCCGTTAGATTTTGCATGACGAGTTTCGCCGGCGCGAATGTGCCGTCTCCTTTGCCCAGCAGTTCGTACACATTGTTGTTCTGAAAAGGCACGACATTCAAATAGAACCACGCGAGAATGTCGACATTCCCATCCGCGTTGTAGTCTCCAACCCACAGACCTTGGATCCAGTGGCCCGCACTGTTGGTATTGAAGGTGATAGATGGCTGAGCGGTGAACGTTCCATCCCCGTGGCCGAGGTAGATCGTGATCGTGGCGACGCCGGTCTGGGAAGCGTTAATTCCAATTGCCAGATCGAGATTGCCGTCGTGGTTGAAGTCTCCTGCGGCGAGTGCTCCGCTGTCGGAGATCGTCATAATCTTCGGAAGCCCGAAGGTTCCTCCCCCGGCGTTCGGCGCGAAAACCAGCTGCGTACCGGGCCCTCCCTCGCCAAAGAAAGAGGCGATAGTTACGACGTCGGGATGGCCCGTATTGCGAAAATCGCCCAGCAGAAAATCGGTTACATTGAATGTCCCTTCGGCGACCGGCGAGTAGATTGGCGGACCAAAGTGACCGCTGCCATCGTTGAGCATCACCGTCGCCTGGTTTGCTTCGGGGTATCCTGGTCCCAGCAAAATCTGAACAAGGTCCGGACTTCCATCACCGTTGATGTCGGCCGAGATGAAGTTTGTGTGAGGAGCGTTGACTGGCCCGCTGGGAGTAGGGCCGCTGATGAATCCAATGTATTCGCCCGTCGGAGAGCCAAAGCCGCCTTTGCCATCGTTGAGGAAAACCGACGCGCTGTCGCTGTCCTGATTCGCAGTGATGAAGTCAGGATGCCCGTCGCGGTTCAGGTCGGCTACCGCCAGTCCAAAAGATGTTTCTCCTCCGCGAAATACATGGGCGGCAGCAAAATGTCCTTTCCCATCGCCGAAGTGCACCGAAAGTAGATTGCCCGCGACTTGTCCAAACCCGGTATTCTGGAAGATGCCCGAGTACACGAGATCCAGGTGACCATCGTTGTTGACGTCGACCAACGCGGCCGCCCAAGCCAGATCACCTTCGCCCTCGTAAAATGACGGCGGTTGGAATGTGCTGTCGCAATTACCGAGAAGTACCGTTGCGATGCCTAAGCTATTGAAGTCTACAACGTCAGGACATCCGTCCTCATTTATGTCGCCTGCCGTTAGAACTATAGGAAAGACTCCAGCCAGACTCACCGAATAATCGATGGGCTGAGCTTCCTTGAGAAGCCCATTGCCGTCGTTCACATACATAACCGCGCCGATGCCGGGGTCGACGACCACTAGATCTGGGTGACCGTTCTTCTCAAAGTCTGCCACTGCGATGGATTCCGGAAGTTGGACGCCAAAAACAAGGTAAGGCTCAAACAGCGGAGCACCGAACGAACCGGTTCCGTCTCCGAGCAGGGTGGCAATGGATCCCGAGTTGGGAATGTTAGGATCCAGATACAGGCCGGCAACAATATCAGGACGGCCATCGCCATTCAGATCTGCAACCGCCAATGAAATTGGCGCGCCCGGTACGTAGAAAGTTCGTTCTGGCGCAAACGTTCCGTCGCCGTTCCCCAGCAACACTCCAACACTGCCGCTGTCGGCCTCAGCCACAATAATGTCGAGTCTCCCGATGCCTCGCAGATCCGCAATTGTGACCGCAATGGGAGATTGCCCGTTTGATGGAATTACATTGGCCTGCGTGAACGAACCATCCCCGTGGCCCAGATACACCCAAAGATTGTTGCTGCCGCCATTCGTGACGACCCAGTCCGGAATACCATCACCGTTGAAGTCTCCGGCCGCAACGGCAGTCGGGATATAGTCAGCAGGTAACAGTGGACGAAGTTGCAATCCGGCAAGTGGCGGAGTGCTGTGGGCAGATGCGAACCCGCTGTTGCTGCCCGAGGACAGCGCTTTTGGATCTAACGGCGCTTGCATCCTCGGCCGCGAAAAAGCTTTGACATAGTCTGGACCCCCCTTCGCCGCGTATTTCCACCCCAGGAAGCGAGTGGGCATCGTGGAAGTCATGGGAGCAGAATTTCCGCGCCCCATAGGAAAGAGTGGCGGTTGGAGGTACATCTGCGATTGAGGAAGGATCGTGAATGTCATTGCGTTCGAGGTGCCGCCTCCGGGCCCAATGTTTTGGACGGTGATTTGAGCTGTGCCTGGAGTCGTGATCATCGTGTACGGGATTGTCGCGAGTAATTTCGTGGAACTGAAAGATGAGCCACCCCCGATCAGAGTTCCGTTCCAGTAAACGTTGCACTCGCCAAATCCTGTACCGTTGATCGCCAAAGTAAAGCTGAACGAACCTGCTGTGACCGAAGTGGGCGACAGAGAAGTGATGGTCGGAACCGGAGTCGTCAGAGGAAGGTCAACCGAGGTCGAAATCCCACCTCCCGGCGGAGGGTTGTCAACCCAAACAGGAATCGAAAACAATCCATTTTGCGCAATCGCTTCCGCGGGAATCTGTGCCGTAAGTTGGGTGCTGCTGACGTAAGTCGTGGGCCGATCGAAGAGATCAAAGTTCACCGCCGAAGTCGGAACGAAACCGGTCCCGTTCACCGTGAGCGTAAATGCCGGACCGTTGATCGGAACGCTCGCAGGCGATAGGGAAGTGATCGTCGGGACGGGATTTATTGTTGGAGTGCTGTTCCCAATCGTCCACAGCAATGCCGACCCGCTGACGATCACCGGATTGTTGACACTCCACATCGCTCCGACGGTCGGGGAAACCTGTACGCCCACCGTCGCATAAGAGCCTGCCGCCTGGAAATAACAGTAGCCGCCGAACGCGGTGTTGGCGTATTCAAACAGGACGTTGCTGCTAGACTCGGAGAAAACGACCTCAAACGTTACAGTGGCCGACGCATCATCGTGGCATAGGAAACTTCGCACGTTCCGCCACTCGACCACGAGTTGACGATTGGGCGCCGTTCCCACGGCAGCCCAATAGACATTCTGGGTAGAGCCCTTAACCGGATACAGATCCTGCCAGAACGGAGCCACCAATGTGACCGGAATCGGAGTGAGCCCGGGAATCACATTGTTGATGAACGGAGATGAGCCATCTGTGAGGCTGATGGTACCGTTGCTTCCCACTTGCAGTTTGGTGAAGCTGCCTCCACCGAATGGAATCGAGAACGGAGACGTAATCTGCGCAACTCCATCATCTACCAAATTCAAATTGGTTCCGGTGATGCTGACATAGCTGTAAGCCGTCGGCGTGGCCTCGTAATTGTTAAGAACTTCCGCCAGCACAACGTCCCCACCGGGGAAGGTGAGCGTGTAGCTGCCCACCGTGGGCGGGGTCCATTGCGCTGTGTAGACACCGTCTCCAGCAGACTGGTCTGCTCCTGATCCGTCGTCTACCAGAGTGATTGTCTGTCCCCCCGGCGACACTGTGACCTGCACGTTACCGGCTGGTTGCGAACAGTTGATGTTGAGCGCCTCGAGGGTGACGGGAGTACCGGCCGTCGCGGCGATGGCATCATTCACCGGCTGCAGACGGCTCTCAACCGTCTTCGCTGCGCAAGTCATGGAACCATTGACATTGAGACGCCTTCCGGTAATGGTTCGTGCAATCGATGGCCGAGTGTCACCGCCGGAGAGGAGTAGATTCTTCAGCCCGCGCCAATCCATCGACGGATTCTGAGCCGCCAGCAACGCGATTGCACCAGTCACGTGCGGGGTCGCCATCGACGTGCCCGATAGCACCTGATAGTTGTTGCCTGGCCATGTGCTCAAAATTTCTTGTCCCGGAGCTGCTAAATGGACACTGTGTGGCCCGATGTTCGAGAAGTTAGCTAAAGCGTCCGTTCGAGTGGTCGCCGCTACGGAAATGACGTTTGGCAGTGGCGTGTTCGCGGGATAGGTGGGCAACACATCGTTGTCACTGAATTCATTGCCAGCCGCCGCGATGAATAGAATTCCGGCTTGTTCCTGCGCTTGGATCGCATCCGTCAAAGCCTGCGAATATTCCACGCCGCCCCAACTGTTATTTGTGGCTACGATGTTGTAGCCCTGGTTCTTCATCTGCAGAACATAGTCGAGGCAAGCAATGGCGTCGGACGTTTGACCATAACCGCTGGAGTCCAGGAATTTGCACGACAACAGCTGGACATTCCAGTTGATTCCGACCACACCAAGGTTGTTGTTGCCGGCCGCGCCGATTGTGCCTGAGACGTGCGTTCCGTGACCGTTATCGTCGAGTAGATTCTTTGTGTAGGAAACCGTCGATATTCCGTAGCATCCGTTAGTGGAGTCACTCACACCATTGCAAACTGCCGTATCGTGAAACAAGTTAGGAATCAGATCGGGGTGGGTGAAATCGATCCCCGAATCGATCGTTGCAACCACGACATTGTGGTCGCCTGTCGTGAGATTCCACGCCAGGGTCGCTCCGATGTCATCGCCAAACGTGCCGCCCTGCTGTCCGGTGTTCAGCAGGCTCCACATCTGCGAAAACAGCGGATCATCGGGAGTATTAAGAAGATGGACGATGTAATCGGGTTCGGCATATTCGACATCGGGTCTTTGCCGATATGAGCGCAATGCCGAGCCGATGTCGAGAGTAGCGGGCACTGCGACCGCTTCTAAGTTTTCGACCGTACTGAACTGCTTGATGGTTCTTGTTCCCAGCGACGCATGCAAAGCCGTTCGTGCCTGCGCGGTTGTTCCTGGTCGAAACTTAACGAGTAAGCGCCCGGGAGCGTACTTTCTATTAGAGCTTGCCGAGCTTGGGACTGAGTTAGTTGCATTCTGAGATACTCCCAAACTTACAAACGAGAACAGAATGGCCAGGAGCGCAGTGGATGTTCGGTCTTTGAGCGGGAACCAACGAAGGGGCATCTAGCACCAGTTTCGGGACAAAGGACTGCAAGTATCCTACGAAAGGCCGTTCAGATCAAGGGTTCTGCCGCCTTTGCATCCATCAATACTCTGTTTAGGAACTGTAAGCGGCTTCTCGAGGCTGCGTTGTGTGACGAAAATTAACAATCCCCTCGTTTCTCGGTAGTACGCACATTTTTCTATTGACATCCACAAGCCAGGACGGGTAAGGTGCCGCACAATCTATGGATGCGATTCTCGGATAGGCGGAAGTTGAGCTACACAATCCAGAATCCGCTTCCCCTGAAGTGAAGAACTGTTGAGTGGCTACACCACGCAAGGGTGTATCCACAATGCGGACCGTTGTCGCGGTTACGGCGCTGTGTTGTCAACCGTTTCTCGAACTTCAGGAGGAAGGCATGTCTTCTTCTCACTGGAAAGTGTGCTCCAAAACTCTTGTTCTTTGTGGTCTGCTTGCTCTCACTCCAATTCTGATTGTTGCTCAAAGCCAGCCTGCCAGCGATCCTCAAGCCCTCTCCTATGCATCGCGGGCAATGGCTGCGCTAACGGGCGGGAACTCGATCTCTGACATAACGCTGACTGGGAACGTAACATATTCGGCTGGAGTGGATGACTACGGTTCGGCGACTCTCATGGCGATTGGGACGTCCGAGAGCCGTACAGATCTATCTCTATCAAGCGGTACCCGAACCGAGATTCGCGATGCACAAACTGGAACGAGCCTAGGAAAGTGGATCTCTCAAAATGGTGCATCTGGGATGTTCGCACGTCACAACTGTCTGACTGATGCCGTCTGGTTCTTCCCGGCGCTCACTTCTCTTAATATTGGCGGCAACATTGTAATGTCCAACGTCGGCCCTGAGACGTTCATGGGCAGAAGGTGCAGCACATTCGTTCTTATGTTTATCAACCTGGCCCGGAGGGAGACAAAAAGTGGAAGTCTCTCCGCCATTCTTCGAGTACTCCTTGAATATTTGTTTTGAGCTTCAAAAATCGAATTTTAAGATTCGGAAATGACAGATTGTTGAGCTGCGGGAGTGATACCAGTGATACCGTTTTTGTGGTCAATAGAGGTCGTTGGAGGTTTTGGGAGGCAATGGACCCGAAGTTGAAAAACTGCTCGAAACCCGCATAAACACAGGCTATAATCACTTATGTCTAGTCGTCACCACGACTTGCGCTAAGTGGCAGAAATCGAGTCCCACTCTCTCCGCCATTACCTTTGTTGGCTGCACTTGCCGCAGTGACATCTAGTCTGATACCCAGGAATTAGGAAGCGTTACCATGAGCTGCGACTGTCTATTTCAAGCGCGCCAAGACCTTCAATAGTTTCCGTTGCCGCCTGTCGTGTTTTCGGCCAAGGTCGATTCGGTAGAACCGGGTTCTGGCTGAATGACGGAAAGCTTCAGGAGTCCTTGGCGATTAAAGGTAAAAATTTCGAAATCGACAACTATCGTTTTTGGTAGCAGCCCACGTCGATGTTGCTGGATTTGATCCGCGGTGAGCCTTCAAGATCTAGTTCTCCCATCGGAATGTTGTCCGTTGTGCCTGCAGCGAGGGCGGGAGAATTGGATTGCAGGTGGAAATCATTCCTCGCTGGATCAACGAAATGCGGATCCGAGAATTGGGAATGACGGTCATTCCCAGTGGCGTCAACATATTTCTCGAACCCCGTTACGGTACCGGAAGCGCCAACCCATGTGCTCGTCTGTGCGCCGGAGGCGCAGTAATAAAGGTTGTGGTCGATGATCGCGGGCGGGTTGTTTTTATCAATCTGAGATCTGTTCAGCGTCATGAGGCAGCGTTGTCCCGCATAGACAATGTTGTTCTCGAAAACATTGTGTTCCATGTTCCACTGCATCTGAAACTCACCCGAGCCCGTTGCTGACGTATCGTTTTCGTAGAGAGTGTTATTAACTATCACGGAGTGCACGGTGTGTCCTCGCTCGGGGGCATAGCCTCCGATGGAAACACCGGCTGTGTGGCAGTGATAGATAAGGTTGTTCCGCGCAGTGATATAGCTGGTGGCACGGTCCTTGTGTTCGCTGGCCAGCTCGATTCCGAAGTCCACGTTGTGAATGACGTTTTGTTCGATCAGAATCCGAGTGCCGCCATCCACGTAGATACCATCGGAGGATTCATCGTTGCGATAGGCAGGATTTCCTCGCGACGTAATGCTGTAAACCAAATTGCCGCTCACCAATCCGTCGCGCGCTTGATCAACGGTCGGGTCGGGCGCCGTGCGTTCAAAACCGATGACGTCGATTCCGATGTTGTTGTTGTCGTGGACGACGTTGTGTGTGATACGGAAGTTCGTGACGTTTCCGTTCACAACGAGCGATTCGCTTGAACCTGTCTTGAGGTGATGAACCTCGTTGCCGTCAATGACCAGGTCAGTGATCGGAGTTTTGGCGTCTGTACCGTATACGGCAATGCCAAAGCCATTGCCACCACTTCCGGGAGCATCGCGGCCTTCAAAGTTGTTCTCAATGTGATGGACGTTGTTCTTGAGCAGTTCAATATGGGAACCAGTTCCGATCACGTTTATGCCAAGAGGGGCCAAGCGATGTTCGGCGGTGCGAAAGTTGCGAATCTCGAAGCCTTCGATCCTCACGTAACTCTGATTGTGGATCGTCAGTACGCCCTGTCTTGCTGAGGGAGTGAGGTGTTCGGCCTCGAGGATTGCGGTTTCGCCTGGATAACTTCTGAATGTGATGAATCCGTCACTCGCGGTGCCAGATGCGTTGATGCTCACCAGTTCTTCGTAGACTCCGCCCCGAACGTAGACGGTACTGCCGGCCCGCGCGGTGTCTGCGGCGTGTTGAATGGTGCGCCAAGGTGCCGCTTGGGTACCGGCATTCGAATCATTGCCTGTGGTAGCCACATAGAAAGAGGAGTTTGTCTGGCCAAATGCGGCAAAGACGCAATTCAGCAAAATGCAGGCTGTTGAGAATCTCGTGCTCATAATTCACCGCGCTCCGGACGCTTTACTTTCGATTGCCCGCTCCAGCCCTCTGCCTTCACACCAGCGGCTGATCGGGCTTGTAATTGTGGCACAGGGTTAGCGAGCCATCGGAATTGACTTTTTGCCGGCAGGCCCATCGGACTGGATAGCGCACGCCCTTTACTTCGAGTTCAGCCTTAAGGCGCAAGCCCTCCCAATGAACTCCTGCAGGCAGCATCAGCATGGCTTGATGAACGCCGGTTGGTTTCGGATAGCCGGCGTCGACGCAACCTGACACTCGAATCTTGCTGTCTTGGCTGAACACCGTAAGGCGCAGAACTCCTGGCACGGGAGATATTCCGTCGTTAGCCAGTCCGAGCACTAGACCGTTGGCTCCGTCACGCGTGAACGTCCAGATAAATGATGGCCGGATGCGATAGCCAATTTGGCGGGCCATCTCATCAATAGGTCCCGGAAAGTTTTCGTAGTAACTCGTAATGCTGCGGGCCGATTGATTGTGCCAGCTCCAAACCGATAGATAGTTCACTCCAACATCGGCTGCGTGAGAAATGATTTGCTCGTTGTAAGTAATTCCATCTTCATCAATCTGAAGATCCTTTGGGTCGCCCGTGGTGAAACCAACCTCGCAGATCGTAGCCGCCCAGGGCGGACGGTAACTCAATGCCTCGATCTGAGTGTTCTCAATGAAGATCGTGTCGGTGCGCAACCAGTTCCCAGTTCGCATCGTGCGATCCACTAGATCGGCGTTGCCTACATTGCTGAAATCGGGCTGCGTGTTGGTTGCGAGCGGGACTCCGGTCCAGTTTTCGAGTTGCAGCTCAAACATGGCGGCCCAGGTCTGTTCCGCGATCAACTGGCTGGGGAATGGATTCCCTTCGTAGGGCCACGTATGTCCCTCGCCCCAAAAACCGTACATCATCGTATCCATGAACTCGATCTGTGGATGCCCGTTAAGCTCGGCGGCCAGCAGTTCATTCAATTCGCGAAATGCAGCTTGATATGCCGGGTGATCGTAGCGGGGCACGCGGTTATCCTTCTTGTAGCGCATTTCCGCGGGGTTGCCCTTCCACTCGCCCTTGAGTTTTACGTAGGGAACCTTATTGAGGAGAAAGTCCGGCATCCCGGGCTCGGGAACGTCGGGATTTTCCAATTGGACTCGAAAGCCAATGCGTTTGTCATAGCGGCGAGCCAAGTCGAACGCAATCGTCCACCACGATGGGAAATCGAGGCGGCCGGGCTGCTTCTGTACCTCGCGCCAGTTGGGACGGAGATAGATCTTTTGCACGAACGGTAGCTTGACCAGGTCCTCCAGTGTCTTCTCCTGGCTCTGGCCAGGGACTTTGAGCGGTCCGGTGTCGTCGGAGAGATAAACGATGAGACCCATTCCGTAATTGCTGACGATCTCCTTGGACGGCGAAGTGATCATTGATACATCGCTTTCGGGAACGATGGCGCATGGACCGTACTGAGGGAACGGTCCTTGGTAGAGCCGGTCGAGAACCGGAGGCCCCGATCCCCAGTCGTACTTGTCCCAATTGTGTTCCGGGATGGAGCCATGAGCTTGCGGCTTGAACACACCTACGGCAAGTCCCGTTGCGGTAGCAGACTTCAAGAAAGTGCGTCGATCCATAAAGTGCTCCAATAAGGCCGAAGTGTTGTCGCGCAATACCGGAGATGGTACAACAAAATCGAAATAACACGAAAGTGTAAGAAATAATTCGTAACACCCTGCCTGCTGTTGAGTTCTGCCGGGTTTTGATTAGCGCGTCTAGAAGGCTTCAGCACGCGTCTTTCATTTTCTTGATAACCTCGAAAATGCTGGGGGATCATCTCCGTTGCCACCGATCATCAACGCACAAAACATCTCGAAAGCATTCGGTGCGAAGCCCCTTTTCGAGGAAGTTTCTTTCACGGTTTCGGAGGCCGACCGAATTGGTCTGATCGGTCCCAACGGCTCCGGAAAATCCACACTGCTGCGGATTCTGGCGGCGACGGAACAGCCGGACAGCGGCAGTGTGGCTATACGAAAGAACTTGCGACTCAGTTATGTAGAACAGGACTCCAGGTTTGCTGCCGGAGCAAGCGTTCGGAATGTGGTCGAGAGGGCGATCCATCGCTCGGAGCCGGCTCGCGCAGAACGCGGCCCACACTTCTCAGAGACGTTAGGTCGGGCAGGTTTTGACGACCTCGAACTCGAGGTGGCCTCACTTTCTGGAGGCTGGCAAAAGCGGCTCGCGATTGTCGAAGCACTGGTTCAGTCGCCCGATATCCTGTTGCTTGATGAGCCCACGAACCATCTGGATCTCGCCGGAATTCAATGGCTCGAAGACCTACTGCAGCAGGCTTCTTTTGCGTGCGTGATCGTCAGCCACGACCGATACTTCCTCGAAAATGTTGTGAGCGACATGGCAGAGCTTAGCCGCGTTTACCCCAAGGGTTTGCTGCGGGTGCATGGGACCTATAGCGCCTTCTTAGAGAAAAAAGAAGAATTTCTCCAGGCCCAATCGAAACGTCAGGAAGCTCTGGAAAACCTGGTGCACTCCGAGATTGAGTGGCTGCGACGCGGAGCCAAGGCGCGCACACGAAAATCCAAGGCCCGCATCGACAAGGCCGGCGAACTGATAAGCGAACTTGCTGACCTCAACGCCAGAACCCGCAGTACCAGTGCACAAATTGATTTCTCAGGAACCGACCGAAAGACCAAGCGGTTGATCGAACTGCAGAATGTCACATGCGAGATCGGAAGTCGGACAGGGAATAGTTCTTTGTTCGAAGGATTGAGCTTTGTCGTCTCCGCCGGAATGCGGGTAGGTGTCGTCGGACCCAATGGAAGCGGCAAGACAACTCTATTGCGCATGTTGCTTGGCGATATCGCTCCCACACGCGGCGAGATTCGGCGCGCCGACTGGCTGCGCATCGTGTATTTCGACCAGAGTCGGCAATTTGACCTGAGCTTGACCCTGCGTCGTGCACTCGCTCCTGAAGGAGATTCAGTCATCTATCAGGATCGCGTGATTCACGTTGCATCGTGGGCCGCCAGATTCCTGTTTAGCGGGGAACAATTGAATCAGCCGGTCGAGCGGCTTTCCGGAGGCGAACGTGCGCGTCTGCTGATTGCCCAGCTCATGCTTCAGCCCGCCGACATTCTTCTACTGGATGAACCCACCAACGACCTCGATATCCCGACCCTGGAAATCCTCGAACAGAGCCTGCTCGAATTCCGCGGCTCTCTGGTCCTGGTCACTCACGATCGCTACCTTCTGGATCGCATATCCACTGTGGTACTCGGCCTCGATGGGCAAGGCGGTGCGGAAACCTTTGCTGACTATTGGCAGTGGGAAAGCTGGCAGGCGGAGCGCGGACGCTCTCGAAGCGAAAGTGGGGCAAAACCGGAATCCGGCTCCCTTGAGTCACCAGTACGAGCACAAAAGAAACTCTCATACCTCGAGGCGCGCGAATATTCCAGCATTGAGCAACGAATTACAGACGCCGAACTGAGGCTGCAAACCAAGCGAACCGCGTTGGAAGATCCGGCGATTGCCAGCGACGGCCCCAAGCTTATTGCCGCTCACGTTGAATTGGAGGCCGCACAAAAAGATCTGGACGTGCTCTATACACGCTGGGCGGAGCTTCAAGAGAAAGCCGACAGTTTGTCATCTCGCTGATTGGCGACGCGACCAGGGGACAGGATCAAGCGGGCGATGTTAGAAGTTCGTCAGAGCGATTTTCTAGACGTGGAGCAAGAATTCCGGATTGTCCGGAAGCTCGCATTTGAAGCGGAGTGGCTTGAAATCAGAATCGAACTTGAAAATGCAATTCTCCGTACGGCTCGCGACATAAAAAGCTCCGGAATTTCCGAACGCCATTCCAGAGGCATTTTTCACCTTGACGCCTTTTATTGGTTTCAACACGAAGTCAGCTGCCGACTCGGGATAATGCGCGGTCATCACTTGATCCCCTCCGCTCACGTACAGATTTCCGTGGTAGGCCAGAACATGAACAGGGGTTTCCACCGGGTTGCTCTGTCCCAGATATTTACCGGTGATGTCATACATTTTGATCGTACTTGCGGGCTGATCTGCCACGTAAAGTCTGCCATTCGCCCAGGCAACACCACGCACTGAATGCTTCTTGACTTCGGCGTCTGAATATTCGAGCCCGGCGGGCGTAGCAACGGGAGTCGTCATTGGATCGGTCAGCTTTCCGTTGTTCGAAGCGACGAATGTCCCAGGAAGAAACTTTCCATTTGCAGGCAGCGCCGCTGCATTCGGGGCGGGTCTGGAACTCCTGCCCTCATCTGAGATCATGAACCGAGTAACCACGTTCGTATCCTGACTTGACAAGTAGCAATAGCCAACACCATCGAATGCCAGATCGAAAGGATGCAGAATCGCGTTGCAAGTGTGGCGCGACGCGAACCATCCAACAAATCGGTAATGCGTACCGGCGCCTTCGTAGCAAAGGACGCTGTTCTGCAACTTATTCGCATTCACGACATACAGATATTTCCCGGCCAAGTAAAGGCCACGGAGTTCATCCAGGAGTACGCCCTCGGCGTCGTCCAGGACGCATGATGAAAGCTTGTTGCCATCCTTGTCGTAAGCATGGACGTTATTCTTGTGCGGGTTTTTGTCAGGTTTTCCGCCGTGGAGCGTGACAAGAAGCATAAGTGAACAACCACACTGCCAGAGATTGTCGATTTTACTCCGGGCCGGCAAGCACCGGCTGGATAAATCCTCTGACTTCGTATTAGTGCGTTTGTTGTATGAAACGTTTCATTGCTATCGATCACTATCCATCAAGGGTTGAGGTCAGCGATAGGCAAAAGTCGTCTGGAGTTAACAAACGCGACGACCATCCTGCAGCTTGACTATTCTCCTATGTGGGGATACTGTCCGCACATAGAAACCGCACATCGCTGAGGAGGAGCCCGTGAGCCCCAGAAAATGGCTTGTGTCAATTCCTGCGCCCAACGAATTTTCATGCACAAAAAAAGATAGGTATGGATGGCGGATTCTCGTCTTGATTTTGTCCGTCCTCTCTCTTGTGCCTGCGATCTATGCCCAGACGGGCGACAACTCTGCCTCCGCGGACAAGGTGAAGAAGGTTTTTTACTCCTCGAAAGACCGGCTGAACGCGATGCACAACGCGACGCTTTTCAGTCCGAGGGCTGTGGGCGAAGCCGCGATTCTTGAAGGTCCCCCACAGAGCAAGAAGTTGTTCCAGTTACATTTCAACGACAAAGTTATCTGCGACTTCGATGCTCCAGGCTCCCAAATGGGCGGAAAGACACCAAAATTCTCGTGCAAGATCACGCGTGTTGAGAGCGCGGATGGCACCGCCCAGACCTTGACGCCCGAGATGGAAGAAGAGCCGGTAAAAGTGAAGTACGGCGCTGATGACAACGAGGTCTACGCGGAAATCGTTGCCACTCGTTTGATGTGGGCGCTCGGCTATCCAGCCGATGCCTGGTTCCCGGTGCGTGTCGAATGCCACAACTGTCCCGAAAACGTAGCATCGGGTTCTGGCTCGAGAGGCACCCGCACGTTTGATCCGGCCACCATCGTTCGCAAATATTCAGGGCACAAGATGTACGAGAGCGGTAAGGAAGAGCAAGGCTGGAGCTGGAGAGAACTCGATACGGCGAACGCCCGGCCGACCTACGAACGCGACGGTTTGAAACTGCTCGGCGCATTCATGAAGCACAGTGATAATAAGCCACCGCAGCAGCGACTGACCTGCAAGAAGGTGCATGTGGACCAGAGCACAAATCCCTTCACAACCTCATGTGACGACCCAGTGATGCTGGTGCAAGATGTTGGCGCGACATTCGGAGGCGGCGGCTGGTTTACGAGCAACGGCTCGGCCAAGATGAACCTGGAGGTGTGGTCCGGCAAATCCCTATGGAAACATGCAGGCTCTGAGGGTTCTCCCAGGCAGTGTCAGGCGACGCTAACAAAGAGTTTGACAGCTCACGACGGTTTGAGCGATCCGATCATAAGCGAAGAGGGGCGGCGTTTTGATGCGGGCTTGATGTGCCAGCTATCCGACCAACAGATTGAGCAGCTGTTCCGCGCGTCGCGAGCGGCTCAGATGCCGCAGTATCACAACCACGACGGCAGCTTCAAACCTGGCGTTGACGAAGCAACCGTCATTCGGAAGTGGGTTGAGGCATTCAAGCAGAAGCGCGAAGAACTGGCCAAGGCTCGCTGTGAGTGGAAGGAGAAGCCAGCCGACCTCGCTGTTATCGACAATCCTATGGGTCTTGCAACCGTACCAAATTTCTGTTCCGCAAAGCCGTACTGAGCCTGCGGAGTGATCATTGAAGGAGTTGTTTATGTTCCGTAAGCTCGTGTTCTCGTGTTTGTGTGCAGCCCTATTTGGCTCTGCTCCCTTTTGGGCCCAAGTTCAGGGCTGCGAAGTGCCGAAAGGCATGACGAAGGACCAGAAACTACCCTGCGTTCGCACCGCAAGCATCCTGCTGGATCAGCCTACGCTGACTGCGGAGCAACTCGCCAAAGGCCCCGACTTCGATGCCGCTGATCCGCAGAAGACTCGCTTCGCCTACTTCACAGGCGATGACACCATCTCCTGCTACTTCCGCCCGCACTACGCCTTCGTGGCGGTTCCTGGCGATAGCATGAAATTTCAATGCTGGCACATGACTTCCGATGGTGCGTTCTATAGCAAGAAGGGGGAGCCCATCCAGGTTGAAGATGTCAAAGTGGTAATCGAAAAGGACAAGAGCGGAGAACGTTCCGCGTCTTTGTATGCTCGCAGTGACGACAAGAACGAACACGAGATCAAGGCTGACCGCTTCAAGATCAAATATCTAAAGCCGCCCTATCCCGACCACAATCCTCGCTTCAACGAGGTTTTCACGACCCTCGCAGCGTCGCGAATCATGTGGATCCTCGGTTTCCCGGCAGACTCTGTGTATCCCGCAGCCGCCGCGAGTTGCATCGGCTGTGGCAGCGATCCGTTCGGGAACAAGCTGACAGACAACAAGGCTTCGCTAAAGGACGCGCCAGCGGTTTTCAAAATCGTAAGCGCCGAGCGCGAGTTGCCCTGGGACGAGATCAATCCTGATGACGACGAAACGTGGTCTTGGACTGACACAGCGAAGTATTACTCCGATGGTGAATGGAGTCACAAACAGAAAGTCGAATTTGATGCCTATCGGCTGGCACTGGGCTTGATTCACTACCACAACGCCCTGCCGCAGCAGAACCGTCTCGATTGTGCAGAGTGGGCGCAATCTGCGGATGGCCAGCCCAAGGTCTGCAACAAGCCGGTGATTTATGTTCACGATCTAGGATCAACTTTTGGCAAGAAACGTAGCGGGTTCGATTTGTTTGGAACCAATCCTAGAGGAAGTTTTGACGCCTGGAAGCCCCAGACAGTATTTGTGAATCCGGGTAACTGCGAATTACGAGCAACGCTGCTCGGGGATAAGCAAGTTCTGAAGGAAGCTCAAGAACTAATGGTCCAGCGACTTGCCCGTTTGGATCGAGAAACGGTCAAGTCGATCTTCCGTGTAGCACGATTCAACATGATGGACCAAAAGCAAGTGCGTCGGCTACGTTCCAGTGGCGCCCAAAATATCGATGAAGCGGCGCTCGACGAATGGACTGACGTGTTCCTGCAGCGAATCGCCGAAATCCGGGCCGCCAGCAATTGCAAAGTGAACTGACAATCGGATTTCGAGTTCTCTGGGGAATCTCTACCCGTCTTGTCGCGGAATATACAACGACACTCAGTGGCAGGCACGGCGACGATTGAATATCTGACCGGCGGGGAGTGAACGACATTGGAACCAATGAGTTCGACTTCGTGGCCACCCGGCAGTCTTCAAGGCCGCTATAATCCCGGCAGTGGCTTCAGACGCGTCATCGCCGGATCACATCCTTCGCGTTCATTGCGTGAAGGTCTTCGTTCGTGATCAGGACCAAAGCTTACGGTTCTACGTCGACCAACTCGGGTTTCGATTAGTCGCGGATACCGTGCTTCAGTCCGGCGAACGCTGGCTGGCCGTTGCTCCTCCTGACGGGGACACCGTCCTCGCGCTGATCGCCCCGCAGCCCGACTCCAAGGTGTCTCACTTGGTCGGCCGACCGACCGATGTCGTCTTCGTAACTGATGATGTTCTTGCCCGCTACCAAGAATGGTCGCGCCGCGGAGTCAAATTCTTGTCCACCCCCAAGCTGAGGCGAGTGAAATCGGTTAGCCAGGCCTCGAATCCGAGCGGGGTGGACTCGCCTGTTTGGGGTGGAGTATTCACCCATTTCAAGGATCTCGACGGCAATTCATTTTCACTTGTGAGCTTTGACGAGGTAACACATGCGATCGAAGCGCAGCGGCGCGCCGCGGCGGAACGAAACGAAGCCGAGCGCCGTGTTGCCCAAGAGTTCGACATTGCAAAGCAAGTGCAAGCTAGACTGTTTCCTCAAGATCTTCCCGTTCTGAGGACCCTGGAATATGCCGGAATGTGTCAGCAAGCTCGTCAAGTGGGCGGAGACTACTACGATTTTCTTGCGACAGGCCGAGAACGACTTTGCCTGGCAATCGGGGATGTTGCCGGCAAGGGAATTGGCGCAGCCCTGCTGATGGCGAACCTTCAGGCGAATCTTCGCACCCAGTGCGCCATGGGATTCGATGAACCCGCCCAGCTCATGCGAAGCATGAATCGGCTGTTCTGCGAAAACACTCCCGAGAACTCCTACGCTACGTTTTTCTTTTCAGAATACAGCGATCAAACCGGACGCTTGCGCTATGCCAACTGCGGACATCTGCCGGCGCTCATTGTCCGTGATGGCGGAGAGTTAGAACGTCTAGAATCCACTGCAACCGTGCTAGGGCGCTTCCCCCGCTGGGAATGTTCCATTGGTGAGACGAGTCTCTACGCAGGAGACACTCTGGCTCTATATACCGATGGTGTGACTGAACCTGGTAGTGCGGACGGCGAAGAGTTTGGTGAGCATCGCCTGCTAAATTGTCTCAAGCGCCATCGAGACCGTTCGGCCAGCGATATAGTTTCCGCAATAATCGACGAAGTGCGTCGCTACACTCCGCACGAACAGCAAGACGACATCACTCTCATCGTCGCTAAGTGCCGTTCCGACGCAAACGGCGATCAAATGGGATTGCCCTTATGAGCGGTCCAGTTAAAGTTCGATGCCCTGTTGACGAGGTGCCTTACTGGTGGCGAAGGGCGATGCCGGCTTTAAGTCCTGTGACTCGGCCCTGGTCATACTCAAGCTGTCCATTCACGAAAACGTATTTGACGCCCTGAGAGAGCTCCGTCGGACGCTCGTAAGTGGCTTTGTCCACGATTGTCGACGGATCGAAAATGGTGACGTCCGCAAAATACCCTGGTTTAAGCAAGCCCCGATCGCGGAGCCTTTCCCGTTGTGCGGGAAGGGAAGTTATCTTTCGAATTGCCTGCTCTAACGGTAGCAGGTGCTCATCACGCACGTAGTGGCCGAGAAAACGTGGCATGCTGCCGAATGCGCGCGGATGGGATTGCGGTTCGAAGAGCGGGCCGTCGAGGGAGAGTTCACTCGCATCCAGACCGATACTGACCCATGGCTGCTTCAGGCCATACTGCAAGTCATCTTCGTTTGCGATGAAGTACAAAGCACCCGTCTGCGCCTTATCGGCCAGAACTAAATCGAAGAGTGCGTCAAGAGGCTCTTTGTTCTGAACCTTCGCAATCTCGGTGATCGTCTTGCCGTCGTATTGTTTGAGATCCTTGTTTACAATGCCGGAAACCAGGACTCCGGAGGCGCCGCCGCTGCCTAGATACAAGTTCTCCCAGTCAGCGTGCTCTGTTGCCATCTCTGTCTTGATCCGGGCACGAACTGCAGGATCTTTGAGGCGCTCAAGCAACTTTTCGGTTCCTCCATCCGCGACCCATGGCGGCAGGCTGGAGGCCAGAGCGGTTCCTCCGGCTACATATGGATACATGTCGGCCGACACATCCTGGCCTGAGTCGCGAGCGGCCTGAATCATGCCGACGATCTTCGGCATCGTGCCCCAGCGCGGTTTCCCGATGACCTTGAGATGAAAGATCTCAACGGGTAAGTGAGATTCGCGGCCGATTCGGAGCGCTTCTTCAACTGCAGATACCTCGCTCTGGCCTTCGCTGCGCATATGGCTGGCATAGATGCCTCCGTACTGAGAGGCGACTTTGGCGAGTTCGATCAATTCTTCCGTTTTCGCATAGTGTCCCGGCGGATAAATTAGCGAAGTGGACAATCCGAAAGCGCCCTGATGCATGGCATCCGAGACGAGCGATTTCATCTTTTGCAGTTCGTCGGCGGTGGGGGCGCGGTCGACATCTCCGATCACCGCTTCGCGCACTTGCGCCGCTCCAACGTAGGTGCCAATGTTGATTGGCGTGCCGATCTTTTCGAGCTTCGCGAAGTAATCAGAGAGACTCACCCAGTCGATCTTGAGGTGATATTGATCCATAACCGGCTGGATCTGAGAGACGGTCTGCGCATCTTGAGGAGCAACAGAACCGCCTTCGCCAGTGATCTCGGTTGTGATGCCTTGGGAGAGCTTGCTGAGAGAGCGGTTGTCGATCAGCAGCGCGAACTCTGACTGGCCGAGCATATCAATGAATCCCGGAGAGACTACAAGTCCGGCGGCATCGATCTCACGCTTGCCATGCGCACCGGAAAGTCGTCCGATGGCACCAATGCGGTCGCCGCGGATCGCAACGTCGCCCGACACCCACGGATTGCCCGAGCCATCGATGATGCGCCCGTTTCGGATGATCACGTCGTAGTCGGTGTTTTCGGTGTTGGTGCTCGTTGCTGATTGCGGAGTGCCATCGGCGGCGGCGGCTCTGTTGCTAAAAGCCACTCTGGGGAGAGTGCCTTGAAGCAGCGGGAGTATATTTTGGGAAAGCGCGGGGAGAGCGAGACAAAGAAAAGAAGCAATCAGGAAAGCAGGTGAAATCTTGTTCATTTATGTTTCCTTCGGTATGAGCGAACTTCGGATCCCGGGTTCGTGAGTCTTTCTAAGAATTTGCCCACGTCTTACTGCGAACGGTCAGCCGTTCGATCAATTCGCGCTTCACGGAATAGCCGATTCCTGGTCCGGCCGGAGCCGAAATCGTACCCCGAGGACTCACTTCGACCTCCGGTTCGATAATGTCTTCATCCCAATAGCGACTGCTGGCAGAAACGTCTCCCGGCAGCGAAAAGCCGGATAGGGTGGACATCGCTAAGTTGTGAGCACGGCCAATGCCCGATTCCAGCATGCCTCCGCACCATACCGGTACGCCGTTGTTGAGGCACACATCGTGTACCTGACGCGCACCGCTATGACCGCCCACCCGGCCCAGCTTGATGTTGATAATTCTGCAAGCCTTGAGGGCGATGGCCGTTTCAGCATCGCCGCGGTGATTGATGCACTCATCCAGACACAGCGCGGTACGAAGTTGAGACTGAAGGAGCGAGTGAGAAAAAATGTCGTCCCACGCCAGCGGTTGCTCGATCATTAGCAGGTCGAGGCTGTCGAGTCTCTGCAAATGGGGAGCGTCCTTAAGCAAATAGGCTGAGTTCGCATCCACCGACAGCAATATATTCGGGAATTCCTTTCGGACCGCGGCCACGAAGTCGATGTCCTTGCCGGGTTTGATCTTCAGCTTAATGCGCTGATAACCCGACGAGAGTTCTGCCGCAACCCGGCTTACCAGTGACGGCGGATTCTCGCGAATGCCGAGAGAAACTCCACATACGATTTCCTGCCGAGTGCCTTCCAGCAATTTCCAGAGAGGAACTCCTTTCAAATGGGCTTCCGCGTCCCAGAGTGCGCATTCAACGCCTGCTTTTGCCATGTTGTGGCCACGAATGCCCGCCAGCAGCAGAGGCAAATCAGCCGCATGCGGAATGTCCCGCCCCAGGATGGCGGCGGAAATAAAGTCCGAAACCACATGCCACGCTGTATCCGTCGTTTCGGGGTTGTAGAAGGGGCTTTCCATTGCCGTGATCTCACCCCAGCCGCTGACACCGTCGCACATCGCCTCGACTAATAGGATGCGCCGCACCTCGGCTACACCAAAGCTGGTTTCGAAAGGAGCTTTCAGTCGCATCCGGATCTCGCGCAGAGTGAGTCTTTCGATCTTCATTGCTGTTTGCTCGCTGGTAGTGCGTTCACCGTTTGTAGAACCAGGATTCGTCGGTGTCAAGCAGAAATGCACCATTTGGTGATTCTGATTGACAGTGTGCACCATTTGGTGTCAATGTGTTCCCCATCGAAAAGGGGTCTTGGGGCCGATGGCTAGGAGAGAGAAACGCGAGACTCGAGTCGCTCCGGCGAATGGAAATCTGTCCGGGCGGAAGCCTTGGATGACTGTACTCGAGCAGAAGCTCGTGCAAGCGCAACCCACCCTGAATTCCAGCCGAAGGCAGCTGTTGCAGGAAGTACTCGAGAACGCGGAAGAGAACCATTTTCTCTCATCACGCGCTCTCGCAAAGCGATATGCAGTGGACAAAGCCACTATCGTGCGCAGTATCCAGGTGCTTGGGTACAAGAAGTATGCAGATTTCGCCGCCGATCTTCGCGCGCACTTCGTGAGCCGGATTACGCCGTATACCCTGATGAAATCGGCAGCGCGGGAAAAGCGCAGCATCGCCGATCACGTCGAGCACAGCCTGGAGATGGAACTCAACAACCTGCAGGCACTAAGGTCGAGCCTCGATGCCGCAAGCGTGATCGATATGGCGAAGCGTCTGAATCGCGCCCGGAGGATCCTAGTGGTTGGAGTGGATTTCGCGGCAGGGCTGGCCTATCTGCTTGCATACGGTTTGACATCGCTGGGCTATAACGCCGAGGCTCCAGTCGCATCTGCCGGAAACGTTCATCAGAAGATCAGCTTGCTCGGTCCCAAGGACTTGTTGGTTGCGATCAGCTTTGGGCGTTGTCTGCAGGCCACCGTCGATGCGGTACTGCACGCACGACAGAACCAGGTACCAACATTTGGAATCACGGATAGCGACAAGACCCCGATTGCACGCTTCTGTGACTTTTTCTGGGTAGCTTCGATCGCCAATCCTTCGTTCCATGGTTCTTATGTTGCGCCACTGGCTGCTATGGACGCATTGTTTGTCGCTTGCGCTCACGCCCAACCCGAACGTGCTCTGGCAATGCTGCGCCGCAAAGATCAGGATTCGCGATCTCGTTGGTATTCGCCTGTGGAAACAGGCAAGTCGTCCCAGAGGCACGCGAATCGCGACATTCGCTCGACGCCCAAGGCAAGCACGGAGATCGAAAGTAGCTGAGATTGCTGATAGTGCGAGTCGACCCAGGTTATTCATGGAGGAAGCCATGAGACGCTTGAATCAGCCGAATTTCGTGGTAATGAGGGAATATCTCCCGAAGGCTTCGATCTGTTGGGCTGTTCTGTTGATTGTTGCCCTGAGTACGACAACTGGAGCCCAGACAGCCTCAACCGGAGCGCTGAGTGGGACCGTCAGCGATCCGAGCGGAGCTGTCGTCGCAGAGGCGACGGTAAACATCACCAACGAAGCAACCGGCGACGTTCGTCATCAGACCACGCAAAAAGATGGGACCTTCCTCGCTCCTTTGCTCCTGCCGGGAACCTATCGGGTGGAGGTTGTGGCCACGGGATTCAAGACGCTGGTGCGCTCGAATGTTCCAGTCTTTGTCACCGAGAAGAAGGACTTGCGCTTGGTACTGGACGTAGGACCGACGACCGTGAACGTAGACGTCGAGGCTCAAGGCGAGTTGTTGAAGACACAAGACTCGGCGCTGGGGAACGTCACAGAAGGACAGACCGTCAGCGAACTTCCGCTCACGAATCGCAATTACACGCAGATCATCGGGTTGTCTCCGGGCGTAGTGACGAACGTGAATAACGCCTCGGACCTTGGCCGCGGAAACTCCGGCATGAATGCAGTGGACGGAGGATTTTCATCGCACGGCGGAGCGACGAATGACAACAACTATCAGATGAACGGTTCTCAGGTAAACGATCTGATGGCAGCTGGAATATTCAGCGGTGGCGTGCCGATCCCGAATCCAGATGCGATTCAGGAATTCAAGGTGCAAACCGGGCAATACGACGCTTCCTACGGGCGCAATGCCGGTGCCAATGTAAACCTGGTCACGAAGAGCGGGACGAACGACCTGCACGGAACCATATTTGAATTCTTGCGCAATGACATCTTCAATGCGAACGCTTACTTCCTGAATCGCGCTGGAGAGCCGCGAGCATCCCTGAAGCAAAATCAATTCGGTGTTGCCCTTGGCGGGCCGATCATAAAAAACAGGCTGTTTGCATTCGGCTCTTATCAGGGAACCCGGCAGATCAATGGGCTCGATTCAATCTGCTTAAGTACCTTCTTTACACCCATGGAACTCGCCGGTCTCCCAGATCGGTCGAGAGCATCGCTGGGAGGGGCATTCGCGGGACAGACGAGCTTGCTCGGAAATACCATCGCGGCCGATGGGTCAAACTTGTCTCAGGAGGCGATCAACCTGCTGAATCTCAAACTGGCTGACGGAAGTTATCTGGTCCCGGAACCACAGAACCCAGGCACCGGCCAATCCACCGTAACGCAGAACTGCTTTTACAATGCGGACCAGTTCCTCACAGACGTCGATTACGTACAAAACGACCGAAGCACACTTACCGGAAGATTCTTTTTCGAAGACGGAGCGCAGAATGCTACGTTTCCCTTGGGTTTTGCTCCGACGCTGAAGGGCTTCGACCAACCGGTAGACACTTCATTTCGCAACCTATCGCTCACTCACACCTATACCTTCGGCCCGAGGCTTGTTAACCAACTGGTGCTAGGGTACAACCGGCTGAACAATCAGCTTGCGCAACACGAGCCGCTGGTTCAGGCACCGGGGCAGTCCGGGTTAGTGCCGTTTTCGTATTCCGCTTTTGGGGCAAGTGCTCCGGGCCTGGACGATCAATATCCCGGCATCGGGATAATCGGGCAGTTTGCGCTCGGCGGTAACGGACAGGGCGCCAGCATTATTCAGAACAATTACAACCTCGACGACACGGTCTCGTACATTCGCGGGCGGCATTCGTTCCGGCTGGGCGGCGGTCTGTCGCGGCAAGAGGTTAATTTCCAGAAGTTTCATTTCCTAGGACTCTCGGCGTTTCTGCTTCCGGCGGACCTTCTCCTTGGGGAAGTGGTTCAGTCGGAAGATTTGGTAGGCCTGCCGGAACGCGCGTGGCGGGCCTGGAATGCGGATTTGTATGCGCAAGATGACCTCAAAGCGACGAGGCGCCTGACGATCAATCTAGGATTTCGGTACGAGCGGCAAGGGCTCATGGGGGATGCGCTTGGGCGTGCATCGATCTTTGATATTAGCCGTGCGGATCAGAATCCTCCGGCTACTGGATCTTTGCAGGGTTATGTTGTTGCTTCCAACTTCCACGGCAGTGTGCCCGACGGAGTCATTCGTAGCAATAACGAGGCCGCTCTCAATGGGGACGGTCAAAATGTTTGGGCGCCTCGCATAGGCTTTTCGTGGATGCTGCCGGGATCAGACCGCGTCGTACTTCGTGGAGGATATGGGCTCTTCTATACGAGAAGCACGGGCCAACCGTTCCTCCAGCTGTTGGCGAGCCCCCCTTATGGGTTGATTCGTATACAGAACTTTCAGCCTCTGTCAGAACCATTTCCCGCCGCGCCTGCTCAGTTTCCATATTTCCCGGTGTATCCTCCGCCTGCCGGCGATTCGCTGTTAACGCCCACTACCTTCGCGGCGAATTTCCGCGCGCCGATTGTGCACGAGTACAGCCTCAATCTTCAAACTGAAATACTGCGAGGTCTGGTTCTGGAAGTTGGGTATGAGGGATCGCGAGGCACGCATCTGATTCAGCAGAGGCTCTTCAACCAGGCGCTTTCCGCGAGCGCATCGAATCCTGTGCACGGTGAGACCGAGAACCTGTTAACCAACATCACGAACCGTGCGCCGATTCCAGGGTTCGCGACTGACGGCGCGACGATCATCGAATCCGAGGGCACGTCGTGGTACAACGCGCTGAATGCAAGCTTGAAAAAGCAGATGGGGCACGGACTTCAATTTCTTGCCTCATACACTTGGGATCGATCTCTTACTGCCGATAACGGCTACAGCACGGGCCCGAACGGTGGTCTCACCGTGGGTGATCAGAACGATCCCAGGCAACGTTACGGCCCAGATGGATTCGTTCGTCCGCAGCGGCTGGTGTTGAGTTACCAGTATGACCTGCCTGGCCCGGCGAATCACACATCGCTGAGAGGGCGGGTATTGGGTGGCTGGGCGGTTGCAGGAGTTACAACGATCCAAGCAGGGCAATTCATGACGATAACTCACCAGAATGTCACGAATGCTTTTGGAATCGACTTTCCTATGCAAGACAGACCGCAGTTGGCGGCGGGATGTACCAGTGCGCAGCTTGCAACGCCCGGTTCCGTCACCGACCGTATCGACAATTTCCTGAACATCAATTGCATCACCAGTCCGCCCGTCATCACAACTGACGGGGGCACGGCGTTCGGAAATATCGGCGTCGGCGCGGTCCGAGGTCCAGACCAGCGCAACTTCGACATCGTGGTGATGAAGCATACCCGGCTGACCGAGCGCTTTGGCCTCGATTTCCGCGCAGAGTTTTTCAATGCCTTCAATACGCCGCAGTTTGCGAATCCCAACAATTTGAATGCCGGAGCTTCTTTGTCGGGGACGTTCTTGCCTGATCCGGGTTCGACGTTTGGCCACATTACCGCGACCAACGTAAATCCCCGGTTGATCCAGCTTGCAATGAAACTGAACTTCTGAACGGAGACAGGCGTCGAGCTCCCATAATCCGGAGAAAAAGGAAAAAGAATGAAGACTGAGAGCGTTTTGGACGTTGTGCGATTCAGCATGCGGCGAGGACGTGTTCTTGGTGCACTGCCGATCACGGTTGCTGTGGCCCTCCTCTTCTTGTGCGCAGCCGCCGTTAGGGCGCAAGGACCGAAACCTCCAGTGCCAAAACCTGCGCCAAAGTCGGAGAACGTTCCTGCTTCCACCAGCACGCCACCCGAGATGACTCAGCAGGACGTGGCGGCGTTTCTCGACGGCATCATGCCGCAGCAATTGGCGCGAGAGGACATCGCGGGAGCTGTAATTTCAGTCGTAAAAGATGGGAAGGTGATCTTTGCGAGGGGCTACGGATATTCCGATGTCGAAAAGAAGAAGCCCGTTTCACCTGCCGACACACTCTTTCGTCCGGGATCGATCTCGAAACTGTTCACCTGGACGTCAGTCATGCAATTGGTCGAGCAAGGGAAACTCGACCTCGACCGCGATGTGAATGATTATCTTGATTTTAAGATTCCAGCGACCTATTCAAAGCCGATCACGTTGCGCAATATCATGACCCATACCGCGGGCTTTGAGGAGTCCGTACAAGAGTTGTTTGTTGCGGACGCGAAGGATCTGCAGCCGATAGGTCCTTATCTGCAGAAGCACATGCCGGCGCGCATTTTTCCACCCGGAACGACACCCGCATATTCAAATTACGCGACGACCATGGCGGGATATATTGTCCAGCGCGTCTCGGGACAAGATTATTTTGACTATGTCGACGAACACATCATTAAGCCGTTGGGAATGACGCATTCGACATTTCGGCAGCCCCTCCCCGATGCTTTGGCTCCGCTGATGTCTAAAGGGTATACCGTCGCCTCGCAGCCGGCGAAGAAGTACGAGTTTGTGGAGGCTGCCCCTGCAGGAAGTTCGTCGGTGTCAGCCATGGACATGACGCGCTTGATGATTGCCCACCTGCAGAATGGCAAGTATGAAAACGTTCAGATACTGAAACCCGAGACTGCAGAGTTAATGCATTCCCGCCAGTTTGCAAACTTGCCCGAGATGAATGCCATGTGCCTTGGATTCTATGAAGAGACGCGTAACGGGCATCGCATTATTGGCCACGCCGGCGATACAGACTACTTTCATAGCGATCTGCACTTGATGCCAGATGCTCAACTCGGATTCTTCATCTCTTACAACAGCGCAGGAAAAGGCGAGATAAGCGCGCGTGAGGCGGTCTGGCACGCATTTCTGGATCGCTATTTTCCGATTGAGCTGAAGGACGGCTCTCCGGTATCGACGGCAAAGAGTGATGCCGAGCAGGTCTCTGGACGCTACATCGTGAGCCGCAGGTCTCAGGACAACATCCTCAGCGTGCTGAGCGTCGCCGGAGAGTTCAATATCGTGCCGAATGAGGACGGCACCATCAGTTCCAAAGATCTGAAGGATATGAATGGCGAGCCGAAGAAGTTTCGCGAGATCGGTCCGATGATGTTTCGCGACGTGAATGATCAGGACCGGCTTGGGTTCAAAAAGGACGAATCTGGAAATACGGTAGCTGTGATCGACTTCCCGTTCATGGTGTTTCAGAAAGCTTCGGGGTGGGAGAACAGCGCGTTCCAGTTGCCGCTGGTCATCTGTTCGCTGGTGGTCTTACTCCTGACGGTGTTGCTATGGCCGATTGCAGCATTAATTCGTCGCCACTATGTGAAGCCGCTGATCATGACTTCAGCCCAGAAGCGATTACGACTCTTAGTGCGACTGGCCTGCATCGCATTTATTCTTTTCTTCCTCGGATACGTGGCATTTTTCTCGCTGGCTCTCAAGGATATCGCGCTGCTGAGCCCGAAAGGCAATCTATGGCTGCGGCTCATCCAGTTATTGGGATGGCTAGGAGTCCTGGGATCACTGGTCGCGATCTATAGCGCGATCCGCTCGTGGCAAGACTCGACGCGCTGGCTCTGGAGTCGCATCGGAGATACGCTCATTGCCCTGTCTTTCGTGGGCGTCATTTGTTTTGTGTTTACGTGGCATCTCTTGCATTGGAGCTTGATGTACTGATATTTCAAGCTTGTTCCTCACCTGACTAGTGCTACGATGCGTTTGTAGGCGCCAGCGTCGCTTTGTGTCGACGAGCATCAAAAATCCTGGTCTGCACATTTGAGGTGATCTCTATTCTGGCAGAGCCTTGTCACAGAACATCCACCTCATTCTGCTGCGTGCTGTCGAACTAACGTCGACCAGCAAACGCGAGGACACATGAACCGTCGCAAGTTTCTGCAAACCGGAGCGGGAGCACTTTCGGCAATGTTGGTGGTCAATCCCCGCACAGTATTTGGCTATGGGGCGAACTCAGCGGTGCGGATCGGACTGCTAGGGTGCGGCAATCGTGGCTCGTCGGTCGCCGAGTCGTTTGCGCGAAATACCTCAGCGAGAATCGTCGCTCTTGCTGATCTCTTTTCCGACAATCTCGCCGCCGGCCAAGATCGCTTCAACAAAATAAACGTGAGCCTTGGGCAATCCCCGATTGACAGCAAGCTCCTCTTTCGTGGTCCACATTGTCATGAGCAGCTTGCTAACTCGAAGGACGTGGATCTTATCCAGATCTCGACGCCACCATATTTCCACGTACAACACCTGGAGACGGCCGTTGCCGGTGCAAAGCACATCTACTGCGAGAAGCCCGTGGGAGTCGACATTGCGCAAGCAAAACGTGCTCTCGAAATCGCCAAACGGGTGAAGCCGAACCAGAGTGTCGACGTCGGCTTCCAATGTCGCAATGCGCCACCAATTGCCGCTCTTGCGGTAAAGGTCAAAGCAGGCGCGCTGGGCAAGATTGCCACCGCTTGTGGCAATTACAACGCTCCGGTTTCCACCGAGAAGAAGCGCGATGGCGAAGGGCAGGACGAGTATCGCTTACGCAACTGGCTTTGGGACAGAGTCCTCTCCGGCGACATCCTTGTCGAGCAGAATATCCACATCATCGATTTGTGTAATTGGATGCTTGGTGCGCACCCGGTGAAGGCTACCGCCACCGGCGGCCGGAACGTGCTCATGCATTACGGCGATTGCTGGGATAACTACCAGGTCGACTTCACGTATCCGAACGACGTGCACTTCTCGTTTAGCTCGACGCAGTTTGGCACAGATGGGATATTCGACGCAGGGCTGAAGCTGTTCGGCTCAAGCGGATCAGCGACATGCCCGTACGCTGGACCGATCGCAATCACTGGCTCTAACGCTTGGTCGTGGCAGGATTCGAAGTCCACAGCGGGTTCCGGCAGCTTCGCGGCCAACGGCGCCTTTCTCGATAACCTCGAATTCGCGGATCGCGAAAAGGAGCGCACGTTCATCGACAGCATCGTCTCCGGTCCGGCTCATAACCAGATCGCGGAAGGTGTCGACACGGCTCTGAGCTGCATCCTTGGACGCATGGCAGGGTATCAGAAGCACGAAGTGACCTGGAATCAGATGTTAGCTCAGGAGGAGAATTGGCAATTGGGATTCAGCCTGGAACAGTTTGGTTAGACTGCCTCTGAGTTGGCACTGTGATGATACTCGTCCGTTTGTCGCCAGTTATTTCGTGTGGCCTTTTGAGTTCAACTGCTGGTATCTTCGTGGCTCATTGAGATTGGACAAACGTGTGGCTGTGAACAAACAAACTCGCAGATCGTTTCTGGCCACCTCCTCGGCTGCTGGCTTAGCTGCGGTCTTCCCGTCAAGGTTCTACCTTCAGACCTCGGACAAGTCGGCAACTAGACTTCCAGTTGTTGGTTCCGGCGTTCACACCTACGAGTGCGTCCATGACTGGCTTGTTCCGCCGGAAGGGCTGGTATGGGGAGACACGCACGGGCTTTGCCAGGATGAGCAAGGCAATATTTACGTCGGGCACACGGTCCACAAGTCAAGCATGCGCGGCGAAGCAGTTGTTGTCTTTGACGAAAAAGGCCGGTTCATTCGCGCCTTCGGAGAGGGTTTTCGGGGAGGGGCACATGGATTGAAACTACGGCGCGAAGGGAAGGAAGAGTTCCTCTACCATTGCGACATCAATCGCTGCCGCGTGGTAAAGACCACGCTTACGGGGAAAGAAATATGGGTACACGGCTATCCGCGGGAAGACTCGCGCTATAGCGAGCGGCCGATCGACTTTGTGCCGACCAATGTTGCGTTCGCTCCTAATGGAGATTTCTACGTGGGCGACGGCTACGGTTCAAGCCACATCTTGCACTACACACTGGATGGAAAATTCCTGAGTGAAGTCGGTAAGCCAGGAGAAGGCGACGGAGAGTTCCAGACGCCCCACGGGCTTTGGGTCGACGCCAGGGGAAAGACGCCGATCTTAACCGTGGCCGACCGCGGAAACAAACGGATTCAGACTTTCACACTTGACGGCACGCACCTGAATACCCTCAAAGATGAGGAGCACATGCGCATGCCCTGTAATTTCCACACGCAGGGTGAGTGGATGGTGTGCCCCGATCTTGATAGTCAGGTTTGCATCCTCGATCGTGAACTTAAAGTTTTGGTGCAACTGGGAGACGGCAAAGCTGAAAATGGCGATGTCGGATCTCGGCGCAGCCAGTCGCGTTCCCAGTTCACGGCGGGAAAATTTATTACGCCACACGATGCCATTTTTCTTCACAATGGCGACATCCTGGTTGCCGAGTGGCTCCCCATCGGGCGACTCACGCTTCTGCGCCGCACTTAGCCGCAGCTCTACCCTCAAGTAAAGTCTCGTAGTGTGTTCGACTCTAAGGTCTAGTGGTCGGCGGCACGATCAATCAGAAAACAAGTTTACCGGCTAGTGTTTGATGTTCGCGTGGACACCAAATACCTTTGAGTGGATGTTTAAATTCCAAAAGCGATGTCCGGAGAGGATAGGAATAGACAAGTCAAGCCTTGCTCCCACGATGTGTAGAAACTCTTAATGCATATTCTTATTGGACAGAGCGAACCCAACATAAACGCCGCCTGAGCCCGATTTCGGATCTTTCCCTCCACCCGCCGCAATCACAACATACTGACGACCGCCCGCCATGTAGGTGATGGGGGTGGCGTTCCCGGCGAACGGCAATGTAGTTTCATAGAGCAACTCACCGGTGGCTTTGTCGTAAACGTGGAACTTCTTGTCGTAGTTTGTTGCGCCGATGAAAAGCAGACCTCCAGCCGTTACGATCGGTCCGCCATAGTTCTCTGAACCCGTATTCTTCATCCCCTTGGCCGCAAGCTCGGGGTACTCACCAAAGTTGATCTTCCATTTGTACTCTCCCGTATTCAGGTCGATGGCGTTTAATGTTCCCCAGGGAGGCGTGATCGCCGGGTAGCCCTCCGGATCGAGAAAACGGCGGTAGCCGGTAAGCCTGTATCTCATTCCCGGCAAAGGAGGAGCCGAACTGGCGAGTTCCTTGTTCTCTCCGGTGAGCAGGAACTGTACGAGTCCATTGCGCTGATCTTCACGAAGATTTGGGAAACCCGGCATGCGTCCCTTACCGCCGCGGATCACAGTAGACAGATCGGTGGGACTTCTGCGATTTCCAATTCCTTCGAGCGATGGAATGTCGGGAGGTGCACCGTGCAGATTCTGACCGTGGCACGTTGCGCATTGGCTCAGGTAAATCTCCTTAGCGCCGGTTTCCCCCTTGTCTTCGAACATCGAAGCCAGCCATGCCATCTCGTTGGAATTCACATACAGAATGTCAGTGTCAGGATCGACTGCTGGTCCGCCCCACTCTGCCGCGCCGTCGAAGCCCGGAAAGATCACAGTGTCAGTCCCAACCCGCAGTGGGATGAATTGACCGTCGTGAACCGACGCCCGAAAACGTTCCAATGCCCATTGGTGTGCATCAGGGGTGCGCGTCGTCAGCATATCTTCGGTTAGCAGTTGGCGCGCGAAGGGAGCGGGCCACGTTGGAAGTCCCTGCTCTTGGGCAGCAACTTCACCCGGTAATTCACTCGCTGGATACTTGCGATACTCGATCGGGATGAGGGGCTTGCCACTGACGCGATCGAAGATAAAGAGAAGTCCTTGTTTACTCGTTTGCACGACGGCATCGACTGGTTTGCCATCGCGTTTCAAAGTGACCAGCACCGGTGCGGAAGGGAAGTCGCGGTCCCACAGGTCGTGACGCACAGCTTGAAAGTGCCAGATGCGTTCTCCAGTTTCCGCATTCAGCGCGATCAGGCAATTTGCGAACAGATTATCGCCAGCCCGATCGGCCCCGTAGAAATCGGACGCGGCAGAGCCCGTCGGGACGAACACAATTCCTCGTTGAGAGTCGAGTGCCATGCCCGCCCAATTGTTCGCGGCGCCACTCGTCTTCCACGAATCCTTTGGCCAGGTGTCGTACCCGAACTCTTCCGGATGGGGAATGGTGTGGAAGGACCAGCGCAGTTTGCCTGTGCGGATGTCGTAAGCGCGGATGTCTCCAGGTGGAGCGGGCAAAGTTTCTGGATTTCGCCCGCCCACGATAATCAAGTCTTTGTAAACAACTCCGGGGCTGGTCAGTGCAATCGATTGCGAACGAGGTTCGCGTCCGAGATTTTCCTGCAGATCGACGCGCCCGTCTGTCCCGAATGAAGGAATTGGTTTGCCGGTTTTCGCATCGAGGGCGTAGAGAAAGTTCATCACGCCAACCAGAATTCGTTTGTCGCCGTTATTTGACCAATAGGCAAGCCCACGATCCGGCTGCATGGCCTTGATCCCGGAATCGAATTTCCAGAGTTCCTTTCCGGTGGCGGCGTCTACGGCAAATATCTTCTGCGTCGGAGTGATGCCGTAAAGAACCCCGTCAACTTCCAGGGGACTGGTTTGTAGACCGCCCACCTCTCCAGTGTCATACGACCATGCCACGGTCAGTTGCTTCACATTCGCACGATTGATTTGGGCCAGAGGCGAATAGTGCTGGTATTCGGGGGAACCGCCGTAGGCTGCCCAATCGGCCGACTTCGGCGAAGACTTGTCTCTCGGATTCGCCCCCATTGTGTCCAGAGCGAGGAGTGCAGCAAAAAGCAGAGAAGTAGAAATCGAGATCGTGAGAGATTTGAGACCCAGCATGCGCCCAATTTATATGTTTTAGCCGTTCAAATCCACCTTGCAGCGTATTCGTTGCTAGCGATGGCACCCAATCTCTCTTGTCCCGTGCCCTTGCCGGTCATGACTTCACGATCATAGCCGCGTGTGATTTAAATCACAGACCCCCGTGAACACCGAAGTCAGAATCGTTCCCAAGCCTTTGTGTCGTAAACAAGGAGAATTTATGGCGACAGCGACCCCGGTCCAATCAGAGACATTGAAGACGCTCCCGTCGGATGCCGCGCGCCAGGTGCAATGGGGATTCGCCGATCGATACGAGTTGCAGATGCTGATGCAGTCGACGAGAGCCGTGGCAAGAGGTCCGGTCGCTCGACTGGTAGCCAGCGGCGGACGCAATTCCCATGAATGGACCGAGGGGAAAGCCGCGCTGCTGGAGGCATTTGACAGTGCGGGAATCACCGCGGTGTTCATGGATCCCGAAGAGGGCGGATTGTTTGCAGGCCCCAAGAATCTCGCCCTTGCATTGGTTGCGTTCGAACTTGCATGGGTCGATGGCGGTGCCGCGACTGCAAGTCTTGCAGGTTGCCTGGCCCTGGCGCCAATCCATGAGCGCGGTACGAAAGAACAGCAGCAGCATTACATGAGGCTTGCGGCTCCGGTTCAGCCGGGAGAAGACCGAAGGCCTTGTCGGGGAGCGTTCTGCCTGACTGAGCCCATCCCCTACGTTGGCGTCGATACCGGGATGCTGAACGGAAAGGTGCGGATCACCGAGTGGAAGGACGGGAAAGAACCGATCTTGCAGGTGGAGAAGCGAGGGCGATTCATCACCAACATAGGATTCGCCAACTTCGTTACCGCCGCGGTGGATTCCGATGACGATCGCATCAAGGGCAGCTGCATTGTGATTCTGGAAGAAACCGATCCGGGCACCTTTGATCGAGGTACGGCGACCAAGAAAATGGTCCATCAACTCTCGTCAACCGGAGATCCAATCTTTAACTTGCGGGTGCCCGCCAGCCGCATCGTCGGCGGATATGAGGTCAAAGACGGCGTCCTGATTCCCCGCTTTAATCACAGCGAAATCATTGAAGCGGTCTTTCGGCGAACCCGCGTCACAGTGGGCGTCATGACTGCCGCAAAATTGCTTTCGGCGGTGGAGCCGGTCATCCGCTACCAGCGGGGGAGATTTCGTGGCGCCGAGACGGCCACGCCGGGGTCGGTGCGGTACGAGTTGGGCCTGCAGGCGCGGGAAGACTCCCTGCATCGCCTGGTCGATGTTTGGGCAACGGGAGAGGCGAGCGCCTCGCTGGGCTTTGCGGCGGCGCGAGCATTTGATGAGCTGGATCCGCTGGAACGGGAAATGGAAAAACTATACGCCGAGAAGGACATTAGCGGCGCGAAAGCGAAAATGAAGCTGCTGCGCGAAGCTGCGGATCAGTTCCAATCTCTGACGCAGTTGCCTACTGGCGACCAGCGCAAGCAGGCGCTTGAGTCGGATCTGCTGTTGCGCTTCGTTGTTCTTGATTCTCTAGCCGATGTCCTGTGTCCGGCTGCGAAACTGTGGAATACGGGCTGGGGCACGCAGATGATGCGCGAGGCCGTGAGCCTGATGGGTGGATACGGTATCACGGAAGATTGCCCAGGGTTCCTGGGTAACAAGTGGATGGATGCGCAACTCGAAGCGACCTACGAAGGACCTGAGGCCGTTCAGCGGCGGCAACTCTCCGTGACGATGACGAATGCTGTTTTCCTGGCCCAGTTCCGCAGCTGGATTCGCGAGATGCGAACAATTTCGTCGGAATATCCGGGGACCGGAGCGTGTGCTCTGGCCACGGCCATGACTATGTGGTTGTGGACCCTCAATCATTTGCAGCGCAGCAAAGATGCCGACGGCGGCAAGCTCTATCAGAGTGCGCGACAGGGAGTGACGTTTCCTCTTGCCGATACTCTTTGTTGGCTGGTTGCTGCTCGCTGCCAAATTCTGGATGTCCTGCGGCTTGAGCGGGATGGCTCGGCGGACGCGTCCGTCGCCGAGGGACTGCCGGGGATCGTGAATTTCCTTAGTGACCTGTGCAATGTTCAATCCGCCAGAGCCAGCGGGGAGGCAGCCCGGATCTGTGCGGAGTTGGTGTTCGGGTATAAGCGCCATCCAGCGTGGGATGAGGAAGGAACTCGAGGATGCTGGCATGAAGACGAACTGGAAGCTCTCGAAGGCTTCATGCCTGGAATCAATTCGTTCCGTTTCGATGTTGTAGGGCAGGACGGCTCACATCCCAACAAAGCGGGTCCATGCGTGAAATGCACAGGAGAAAGTGCATTCCTCTCTTTACATGCCAAACTTGCAGGCTGTCTGACCGGATCGCGTCTCGCCAAAGATCGCGCGGCTGAAGCCATTTCGAAAATCATGATTCCCGAAGCGCTGGATTATCCCTCATGAGCGCATCGGCTCCAACTCCGGCCATTGAGCGTCAGCAATTGTCTGTTGATGTCGTCGGCGTGGGCTTCGGCCCCGCGATGGGCGGGTTTCTGACTACGCTTTCACGCAAGCTCTCGCATGATGATGGGACGCCGCGATTCGAGAGCGCTGCGGCTCCTGGCCTTCCGCTGCAAGTGATTTGCTACGAGCGGGCTGATGGATTGGGTTTCGGTGTTTCGGGTGTGGTGACGCGAGCGCGAGGGATCCGTGCAAGCTTCCCGGGGCAAGACCTCTCACACATCCCGATGGCCACTTCTGTTGCGGACGAAAAGCTTGTTTACCTGCTCGACCCAATTGGAGCCAGCCAGCGTTCGCTTCTTTTTCGCGCCAAGGATCGCCTGATTCGAGCTTTCAGTTCCATCTCCCGAGTGCGTGATGAGGCTATCGAACTGCCGTTCATTCCGAAGTTCATGCGAAAGGATGATGGCCTGATCTTCTCACTGGGCCAATTCAACCAGTGGGTGAGCGAGCAATTAGCCAGTTCCGGCGCAGTACAGATCTGGCCCGGGATGCCTGTGCGTGAGCCGCTGATCGAGAAAGATGCTGTTTGCGGTGTGCGTTTGATGGATCAGGGATTGAGCCTCGATGGAACGCCCAGCGAAGGATTCATGCCTGGAATGGACGTTCGCGCAGCTCTCACTGTTGTCGCGGACGGGCCTGTGGGCGCCGTAGGACGCGAATTGGACAGACATTTTGGCCGGCCGAGAGATCAAGAGCAGCGAGAGTGGGCTCTCGGCATGAAAATGGTCATCGAACTTCGCGAAGATTCTGAGCTTCAGCCCGGGACCGTAATTCACACAATCGGATTTCCAGAGCCGGAAATTTTCGGATTCTTATATGTACATCCTGAACGGCTTGCGTCGGTCGGCATCTTCATCCCGTCATGGTTCCGTAGTCCGGTGCGCACGGCATATCGCTACCTGCAGCATTTTATCTTGCACCCGTACATGTGGAGGCACTTACAGGGCGGCACGCTGAAATCGTGGGGAGCGAAATCGCTGCAGGAGTCCGGACGCCACGGGGAACCTTTCTTGGCCGGAAACGGATATGCGCGCATTGGGGAAGGTTCGGGCAGCACGAACGTGCTCGCTAATTCCGGTGTCGATGAAGCGTGGACCACAGGTGTGCAACTCGCCGAGGCGGTCATCGAACTGCTGGAAAAAGGTCAATCGTTTACCCGCGAAGACCTGGAGCAAGCCTACGTACGCCGGCGTCGCGACAGTTGGGTAGATAAAGAATCGAAAGCCGCAGCCGATGCGCGCAATGGATTTCAACACGGCGTTATTGCGGGCCTGATCGGAACTGCTCTTGCGGGATTCACTGGTGGAGCGGTCGCATTCGGGCAACCGCGCAAACGTTCCACTACAGCCCGACTCGAGGATTTCTGCAGCTCGCGTATCGCTCCGTCTGAGTTACGACACCTGCGCGAGGAATGTGAAACCAATGGCATCGCACTTCATGATCGCATCATGGATCGATGTGGCTGGCCGAAGATTCCGTTCGACGGGAAGCTGCTGATTTCGCATCAGGACGCGCTGTTTCTGGGAGGCAGCGTGCAGGCGACTCCCGGCTATGCCAACCACGTCACGTTTGTTCGTCCAGAACTCTGTCGGTATTGTGAATCGAAATTGTGTGTCGAGATGTGTTCAGGACAGGCGATCACTCGGGGAGACGGCAACGTACCTGCGTTCGATCGTGAAAAATGCGTCTACTGCGGTGCTTGCTTGTGGAATTGCGAGGCGGATGAAGGGAAGGGAAACATCGAGTTTGGCGCGGGGGCGGGAGGCTTGCATTCCGCTCTCAACTGAAAGGAAGCCGCATTTCAAAGAAACTATGAGTGACATCTACCACATTGTCGTCTGCGCCGGGATTGTACCTGACCCGCTGCAAACTCTCGAGCCGATCATCACGCCGACCGGTCCAGCACTTAAGAATGAAATGCTGCTTCCCGCTGTACTGGACCCGTGGGCAAGCCATGCGCTCTATGAGGCGGCCAATCTTGCCGCCCACTTTCCAGGAAGCAAGCTTTGGCTGGTCAGCGCGGCGCCGAAAGCGAAGCTACAGCAAGTGATGATGAATGTAGCGCAAAAGGCAAGCTTCGAATTGGTTCCGCTCGATGTCGCTGCAAATGGCTTCTCGGATGCTCACGCGGTCGCCAAGGCCCTTGCGGACGCAGTTCAGACCATTCCAGGTTTAGACCGTACCCGGCTGTTGATTTGTGGAGGATGGGAATCCGCCTCGCGCGGCGCGGGTGTCACCATGCAACTTGTCGGAGAACAACTCGGGATCATCGACCAGTTTCAGGGCGTGGATCAGCTTACAGTCCAGAGCGACGGTTCCTTCGAGATTCTGGAGCGCATTGAAGGCGGCCGGCACCTTGCGTCGATCTGTAAAGGCCCACCAGTTCTGTTGGGATGGGCGACCGGGAGCTTGCCGGAGCCAAAAAACAATCCGCAAGTAGGGATGGCCAATATGCGGAGTGTCATGCCCGCATTGCAAAAAGCGAAACCCGCTCCCTTGGCTCAAAACGTCTCATACGCAAGTGTCGCTCCGCCGAAACAACAGCGGCAGACTCGAGTTGTGAAAGACCATTCCGCGGATGAGATTGCTGCCGAACTGGCGGAGTGGATTACTCACGGCTAGTTCATGTCAGCACCCGCACTACGCGGTAGATCGTGGACCCACCCTAGAGGAAATTCATGATACAGAACATTCTGTTTCTCGCGCACGTCGACGAGTCGGGCAAGAGCTTCCCTCGAATCGCATTTGAGGTGCTCGGCGCGTCTAAGGATGCGGCCCGACTGGCAAATGCGTGTTTGGCGGTCGGGATCGTTGGCGGAGAGATTCAAGATGCCGCAAATAGCATTGCCCGAGTCGGAGCACGAATTGTCGGTGTGTGTGGGGCAGATTTCGCGCATCCGCGCTACGCGACCGATGCCGGAGCAGTTGAGGCAATTTGCCGGACCGTCGAATCGGACATCGTTATTGCCCCTGCGACGTCGCGCTTCCTTCGCGTGATCCCGGGCGTGGCGCAACGGCTGGGCGGACAAGTCGACACGCACATCACATCCCTTGAAGTTGCCGATGGTTCCGTATCCGCAAAGCGCTGGTTCTACAAGCAGCGGGTGGAGGCCCTTATACGCCGGGATGCTCGTCCGTGGTTCTTGCTGGTCGACCCGGGTTGTTACGAGCCTTGGAGTGGTGAAGCCGGAACTGCAAAGGTCGAAACCATCGATATCCGACTTGCTGCCGAAACCAAACGAACCATTCTTGCTGGCATCCGAATTCCCGCCAGCCATGCGCAAACCATTCGCCCAGACGCGACGCTGCTGTTCGTCGCTGGAGCCGGATGGTGCAAACGACAATCAGACGGAAGCGCCCATGTGTCGGAGGCAGAAGCGGCCATTCTCGATTTTCTGCAGAACTCCGGGGCGTCGTTGGGAGGAAGCAAGTCCTTGGTGGATCAAAGCGGCGAGAATCAGAGTGTGCTCAGATTCATGACTCATCTCAACCAGGTTGGCCAGACCGGGTCAACACCCCGTCATCCTAAGGGGCTTTCAACCTGTTGCCATGGCGAAGAACCACACGTGGTCGGATGGCGCTTCATCAATGAAAGGCGCGCGATTAACCTCGATCCAAACTGCGGATGGGCGCGTGGCAAAGCCGACGTCCTCTACGTTGCAGATGCCTTTCAGGTCATACCCAAGCTCAACGCACTTCTGCACAAGAAGTGATTCCGGAGCCAGCGATCCCTCGGTTGAGGATACAATTCCTGACGTTCTCTTTTCCAAGATCGCATGGTGGAGACTCTCTACAAAACCAAAGTCCCTCAGACCACAGACTGGCGAGATCAGTTTTTTGAATTGTCGATGGGCGAGCAAAAAGTCGATGGACAGCGCGGGTTCTTCGTGCGTGAAACCCAATGCTGGTGGGACGCGAGCGCGCAGCGAACGATTCGAGTGCAATATACACTTTCGCCCCGCGAGGGCTTTATGACTCTCGCGGAGGCAGATGCCTGCTATCAATCCCGTAAGATCAGCCGCGCGCGTCGCGGCTTTGTACACTCCTATGCCCCGCGATACGAGTCAACCAGGAAGAATCGCTATGTGCTGATTCAGATTCCTGCGGAAGCGAAAACGGAAGAGCTCAACAGCCAAGATCTGCAAAGCTGAATTAGTTAATCGTGCGGCACGGGAGCTGTCGACTTTCGGATTACCAGTTCCGGCTCAATCACAATCTGCCGCGGATAAGAATCGTCATCCGGCCGTGCAATGCGGCGCAGCAAAGCCTCGGCCGCTATCATCCCCATTTTTTTCAAAGGTTGACGCACGGTCGTGAGTTGCGGGCGGTGATACGCCGCATTTTGGATATCGTCGAATCCGACAACCGAGACGTCATTCGGGACTTCTAATCCCGCGCTCCGTAAGGCTTCGATGGCTCCGATAGCAGAGACATCATTGAAAGAGAAGAGTGCGGTGAATCTCGCCTTTCGTTCCAGTAGACGTTTGGTAACTCGATAACCCAGTTCCGGCGACGCCAGGTCGCCTTCCAGCTGAACCGTCAGTTTGGGTGAGACGTCCAATCCGAGTTTCTGCGCCGCCGAGTTGATAGATCGCCAGCGTGCGGCCGTATCCGAACTGAACTCCTGGCCCTTGATGAAGGCAATTTGGCGATGCCCGAGCTTGGCGAGGTGATTGAGTGCGAGTTCGGCTGCACGATCATGGTCCAGAATGATGCTGGTGACTCCATCTTTGCGAACCTCTCCCGAGATCGTTGCGACCGGAATCGGTAGATTGCCGGGGCACTGGGTATCGACGGCGATCATGCCGTCGACCGATCTGGCCAGCAGCAGCCTCGGATATTCGTCGATCAAGTCGTCGAGATGGCGATGGCTCGCTACCAAATAGAAGTAGCCTTCCCGCAGAAGGTGACCCTCAATTCCACTGAGCACCAACGAGGCGTACCCCTCGCTCACTTCAGGTACTAGCACACCAATCGTGAAGCTGCGCGCCGTGCGCGCCCAACGAGCGGAGAAACTGGGACGGTAATTCAATTCGCGCGCCGCGGCGAAGATTCGCTCCTGGGTTGCGCGCGGAATGGAATCCGCGACTGGCGCGTGATTCATAACCAGGGAAATAGTCGCCGGCGAAAGGCCTACGTAATCGGCCACATCTTTCAGTGTGACGTGTTTATGTCGGCGCTGACTGCGAGACGGCCGTCGCTGAGGTTTGCTGCGGTCTGGCAAGGTGGAAGTGTCGCATATGCCGTCTGCTCTGGGCAAGAGAGCGGTCTGGTTCGTCCACAGCCGGATTTATTCTTCTTCTGACGTCTATACTGGGTTTGCCGTTTGGAGTTCTCCGTAGCTCTCGTCGGCATCGAGAACCTCATGAGAAAACGAATCGTACTTTTCGTACTGGCCTTGGTCTTCATTTCTTCGCCCTTTGCCGCCACCCAGACGCCCCCGAAGCAGACCATTGAAATCGATGCAGCCGCGCACGAGACCCCTTTACCTCATTTTTGGGAGCATTTCTTCGGTTCCGGTCGCGCGATTCTGTCGCTGCGTGACAGTTATCGCCATGATCTGCAAGAAGTAAAGAAGATTGCGGACATTCGATACGTTCGCTTTCACGCCATCTTCCACGATGAAGTTGGAGTTTACGACGAAGATGCGCAGGGCAATCCTGTTTTTAATTTCTCATACGTCGATCAGATTTATGACGGATTGCTCGCGAACGGAGTGCGCCCGTTTGTCGAGCTCAGCTTTATGCCGAAGAAGCTGGCCTCGAACAAAGATGCGCTGCACCCATTTTGGTACAAGCAGAATGTTTCTCCTCCCAGGGACTACGCGAAGTGGGACGAACTGATCACGCAGTTTGCCAGGCATCTGATCGATCGCTACGGCATCGATGAAGTCGCGCAATGGTATTTCGAGGTTTGGAACGAACCGAACATCGATTTTTGGGCAGGTAATCCGCAACAGGCAACTTACTTCGAGCTCTATGACCATACAGCGCGCGATCTGAAGGCGGTGAATTCCCGCCTCAGGGTTGGCGGTCCGTCCACGGCGCAGGCTGCGTGGGCTGATGTATTTATCAAGCACTGCGCGGAGAACAAGATTCCTGTGGATTTCGTTTCTTCGCACGTCTACGGAAACGACAAGGCCGAGGATGTGTTCGGCACGCACGAGCAGATCCCGCGCAACCGCATGGTCTGCCGCGCGGTCGGCAAGGTGCACGACCAGATCAAGTCCTCTGCTATGCCCGCTCTCCCGTTGATCTGGTCTGAATTTAACGCGAGCTACGCGAATGAGCCGGATGTCACCGACGCGACGTACATGGGGCCTTGGCTCGCAGACACGATTCGGCAATGCGACGGCTTGGTCGACGAGATGTCGTACTGGACATTCTCCGACGTATTCGAGGAACAGGGGGTTGTGAAGCAACCGTTTTATGGAGGATACGGGCTGGTTGCTGCGGGCGGAATTCCGAAGCCCGCGTTCAACGCGTTCGAGCTGCTGCACCAGCTAGGCAGAGAAAGGCTCGCCGTGTCATCAGACGATGCGCTCGTAACACGGCGAAAGGATGGCACCCTGGTGTTTGCCGCATGGAACATGGTCGATCCCGGAGCGACTAGCGCTCCTAAAGAAGTGGAATTCAAGTTCGAGCATGCCCGTATTTCCAGCGTACTCGTGACTCGGCTCGATCCGGATCACGGCGACCTACACAAAGCCTATGCGGACATGGGTTCTCCGCGATACCCGACGAAAGAGCAGATCGAGAAACTCCGCAAGGCAGCCAAGCTTTCTGCAGCGGAAAGGCATGCCGTGAAAAATGGGTCTGTGGTGCTGACGATCGCTGCGCAGGGACTGGTTCTAATCGAAGCGAAACCCGCTCACTGATATTCGAAGAGTCGCGGACCGTTTAACTGTCAGAACTTAGCCGAAAGCCTCGCGAGGTTACGGCTTTGTGGACGTTTTGATGCGCTGCCTGCAAGAACTATAGAAGTCCGAGACCCCTGTCGCGCCATGCGACGCCGAGGGAGTGGAGGATCAGGGAATCCCTGTACGTCAGCGCACATGGATCACTCACAATGGCATAGGCATACTGCACCTTGGGGTCTCGCATGATGCACCAGGGTTCATGATCGCTCAAACCCTGACAATGATCGCAAGGGAGTGCAGCGTCAGATCCTTTTTGGCGGTGAATTGGCACTATGTTGTTCATCTGTCCTCCTCGCCTTTTGCCTGGTCGGCCGTTGGTCGCAAGATTGGATGGCCTTCCAGACGCGGTGGTGCCCGGCTCCATTGCAATTTTTATCGGAATACTCTGGAAAAACGTGAGCGGTCAGGATTTGGGGAACAGCCGCATCAGGAAATTGCCTAGCTTAGAATGCGGGAAAGGCGCATCAAGTTAACGATTACCGATACACGGGCGTTTACTTCGCGTTCAACTACTTCGCGTTCAACGTCTGTGTGATACCGGTGATCCAGACCGCTTTTTCGTGAAGGTGGTAGCTCATCCCTTTTGCCTGCGACGCCAGACTAGCCATTGAAGCGCTTCCCAGGACGTTGGTGATCGCGGCTTGTGCTTCTGCCCATACCTGGTGCGCGGGGCACCAGGCTTTTCGTTCGCACGAAGGACCTTCCTCGATGCACTGGTTCAGGCGTACCGGGCCCTCCATTGCCTGGACAACATCCAGCAAGGAAACGGTCCCAGCAGGCGCGGCGAGCGCATACCCTCCGCCTGAGCCGCGTTGCGAACGAATCAACCGGGCACGAACCAGCTGCTGTAGTACCTTGGAAAGAAAATGGCTCGACACTTCCGTTGCTTTTGACATCTGCGACTGCCGAACCGTCGAGCCTTCAGGCAAGGACGCCAGATAAATCATCACCCGCACGGCATAATCCGAAGCTCGCGTGATCTGCATGAACTTGTAAATTGGACGATATTGGTCCGATTTAGACCCCTCAAAATCTACGGCGGCTTAATAAATCCTTCTGTGATCAGTGGTGCTGTCTGCTGTGACCAACATCACCGGCCTAACCCGGAGAGATTAAGACCTTAGGCACTACCTTCGGAGCGAATCACTCCCTCACGTCTAAGTGCGCAGCCGCTTAGGAGGACGAGGTCATTGTAAGCAATTGATCTGATTCACCTTTGTCTTTCTGGGATCGGCTATTAACCTGGCAGAAATATGAATTTCGTCTGCAACTTTTTTCGACAGTAGGCGTTCTAAATTAGAATCCGGCCGGCCGCGTGAGGGGAGCGACCGCGCTGCGCCGCGACATCTGTTAGGAGTTAGCATGAATTCGCAGCGGTCCGTGGATGTTTTCCTCCTCGCAGAGAACCGTCTTCTGCGCGAAGCACTTCTCCGCATCCTTACCAAGAAGGGCGACATTCGAGTCGTGGGCGCCTTTGCTTACTCGCCGACCGTCCATGACGACATCATTTCTAAGGTTCCGGGCATTGTTGTAATGGATTCCACTGGGCTCGCCTCGCCGAACTCGGGCCTCATCGCGGCACTGCAGTCCTCCATACCCGGAGTGCGCATTGTTATGGTCGACATGGATGCCGAGGAAGAGACCTTCTTCAGGGCGGTGCGCGAGGGGGCCGTGGGGTACGTATTGAAGGATGCCTCTGCTGCCGAAGTCGCGGCGACCATCCGTTCCGTGGCCGCCGGTGAAGCGGTTTGCCCTCCGACGTTGTCTGCCGCTCTGTTCCGCTTCGCGTCTCAGCAGACAAGCGCGGCCCCGGTCTTCTGGGGCGCGGAACTTGGTCTTAGCCGCAGAGAGCAGCAACTGGTCCAGCTGTTGCGCGAGCATCTCACCAATAAAGAGATTGCCGCGCAATTGAATCTGTCGGAACAGACTGTGAAAAATCACGTCCACAACATCATGCGCAAAGTGGGCGCGAATGATCGACTCTCTGCAGTCCGGCGCTGTGAGATGGAACGCGTCCGTTCCGAAGTCACCGGAAGTTAACCCACGCATAGTTATTTTTCTGCCAACTAAACCTGCACAATCATGTGTGCGCCTCATCGCGTTGATGTGTGACGGTAGTCACACATCGTTTCTTTCTTCGTCATTCGCAAGAGTTTAGCATCCTCAATTCTTCAGGCGATGTGCCTGAAACCCGCTTGTTATGCGGCTTCTAGCACATTCCTACTAGTGATCGCTAATTGTGCGTTTACTAAAATGAGCGCGCTCATGAATCCGAAGTGGAACGGCCAATTTTCCTGCTTCGATTTAGTTGCCAAGACTCGCGAATGCTCGCGCAGTGTGGTTCAAGTTCGTGACATTGAGATCGGCGGCAGCGATTTCGTGGTCATGGCGGGGCCTTGCGCCGTCGAATCAGAAGACCAGTTGGTGCGAACGGCGGAGGCAGTCTCGAAAGCAGGAGCGCGCATCCTGCGTGGTGGAGCTTACAAGCCCCGTTCATCCCCGTACGCATTTCAAGGCATGGGACTCGAAGGACTCAAGTTACTGTGCAAGGCGCGCAAGGAGACGGGCCTGGCGATCGTCACAGAGGTTATGAGCGAGGAGGATGTCGATCTGATCGCGGAATATGCCGACATCATGCAGGTCGGCACACGCAGCATGGAGAATTATGCACTGCTCGAAGCGCTTGGTGAGTGCGGACGACCGGTACTGCTCAAGAGAGGAATGACGGCGACCCTGGAAGAACTCCTTCGCTCCGCCCAAGTCATCGCAATGGCAGGTAATCCTCAGGTGATCTTGTGTGAGCGCGGCATTCGCACGTTCGAAACGGCAACACGAAATACCCTCGACATTGCGGCTGTGCCGGTTTTGAAAGCAGTATCGCACCTTCCAGTAATTGTTGACCCAAGCCACGCCGCCGGCGTCCGCAGCCTTGTTCCCGTTCTTTCGCGTGCCGCGGCGGTGGTCGGTGCGGATGGCCTACTAGTCGAAGTCCATCCCGTGCCCGAGAAGGCGATGAGCGACGGGAACCAATCGCTGACATTCGACGAGTTTCGCGACATGATGGATGATCTCCATCCCTATCTTGACCTACAACATGAATCACGCACGCTTCGTCCGCAACTCCTCGCAGCAGGAGGAGCAGACTAGTGTTGCATCGGCGTATTCTGGCGATTGCTCTTCTCCTCATATCTTCCCGTCCTGCGGTACCGGCAGCAGAGAGCGGCCCCACAGACACCTCGTTTCTGTACACCGTTGCCAAAACCTATGAGCCTCTGGCGTGGCTTCGAGGAGGGGAGCGGCTACCGTCCGGTGCAGCGGTCTTCATCAACGATGCAAACGGACGGCGTCCTTTGCTGTCCGACTTCGCCGCATCGGCCGATCCGTCCGTCTCTTTTGACGGGAAAAGAGTGCTCGTTGCCGCCAAGCGCCACGCAAGCGATCCTTGGCAGATATGGGAATTGAATCTTGAGGAAGGAATTCCTCGCCAGATCACATCCTTCCCCGAGAACTGCGTCCGGCCTTTCTATCTTCCCGACGATCGCGTCATTTATGCGCGTGAAATCGCTGGAAGGTTCGTAATCGAAGCCAAGGAACTCGGAAGCAACAAGACTCTAGCCCTTACCTATTTGTCCTCGAGCGCAATGTCGACGGATGTCCTGCACGACGGCAGGATTCTCTTTGAGTCCAACTACCCATTAGGGGTGGGAAACAGTCCAGAGATTTACACGGTGTATTCCGATGGTAGCGGCGTGGAATCCTATCGTTGTGATCACGGCATGGGGCGTCACTCCGCGCGCCAACACACCTTTGGTGAGACCGTTTTTGCATCCTCGCACGGGTTGGCGAAGTTCACTTCTGCACGAGCGGAGGAAGTCAGGCTCTCAACTCCGGCCGGAGAATATGCCGGTGACATCGCTGAAATGCCAGATGGCGACTGGCTGCTCGCATGGCGTCCAGGCGCAAAATCGCTCTACCGGTTGATGCGTTGGCTTCCGGGTAGCAGAGAACTGAAGCTTGTGTTTGGGGATCCGGACCTCAATGTTATTCAGCCCGTTCTGATTGCGCCGCGTCCTATTCCGAACCGGCATCCCTCAGGACTGCATGACTGGCCGAACGCTAACCTGCTTTGCCTGAACGCCTACACATCAAAACTTCGCTTGCCGGCAGGTTCAATCCAATCCGTTCGGCTCTATACGCGCGATCAATCAGGCCATCCCCAGTTACTCGGAACTGCTCGGGTTGAGCGGGATGGCTCCTTTTTCGTGCAGGTTCCCAGCGAACAACCTATCCAGTTCGAACTCGTCGATTCCGGCGGAAAAACCTTGCAGCGCGAGAGCGGATACTTCTGGATGCGCCGTGGCGAACAGCGCGTATGCGTCGGATGCCATGCTGGTCCAGAGACCGCTCCGGAAAATGCTGTCCCGCAGATTCTGCTGAAATCCACGATCCCCGCCAATTTGACTGGATCGGGCGAACAGCCGACCGCAGGAGGACATTAAAGTGAAATTGCTATCCCTTCTACTCCTGTCCTCCACGATGCTTGCGCAAGTGGCACAAACAACATCGCCAGCGGCCATCCGATTCGAAGATGCGACGGCAAAATCCGGAATTCAGTTCACTCACAACTTCGGATCCCAGAAACTGGGCTCGCTGCTTGAGAGCACCGGTGCCGGTTGTGTCTGGTTCGACTACAACAATGACGGGTGGCCCGATCTCTACGTTGTCAGCGGCAAGCCACTGGAAGATGGAATCCACCCTTACCCCCTAAAGCAACTCCCCGCGGTCCCGCCCCACAATCATCTTTATCGGAATAACGGTGACGGAACATTCACCGACGTGACCGACAAATCTGGGGTGGCCGCAAACATTTACGGCATGGCTGCGATCGCTGCCGACTATGACAACGACGGCTTCGTGGACCTGTTTGTTACCGGATACGGCAAGGCCATCCTGTATCGCAACAACGGCGACGGAACGTTTACGGACGTGACCGCAAAAGCCGGAATCCAGGTGGAGGGCTGGTCGATCAGTTCTGCCTGGCTCGACTATGATCGCGACGGCTGTGTCGATCTGTTCGTCGGCCGCTACGTAAAGTTCGATCCCAAATATCGCAATTACTACTCCGCCGACAATTATCCGGGGCCGCTCGACTATGCCGGCGACACAAACCGTCTTTTGCACAACAACTGCAATGGAACTTTCACCGACGTGACCGAGAAGTCTGGAATTGCTGCCTACAAGGGCCGCACGATGGGCGTGACTGCCGCGGATTTTGACGGCGACAGATATCCAGACATTTACGTCGCCAACGACAAGACAGAGAACTTTCTCTTCCACAACAAACGTGATGGAACGTTCGAAGAGGTCGCCGGTGAGTTGGGTGTCGCTTACGGTCAGAACGGTGAGAGTACCTCCGCCATGGGTCCGGTCTTCTCCGACATCGACGGCGACGGCAGAGTTGATCTTTGGGTCACAGACTCCAAGTACAACCGCTTGATGCGCAACACGGGGCCTAACGGATTCGAAGATATCGGCCCCAGTTCAGGAATCTCACAGGCCACAGCGCAGTATGTCAGTTGGGGAAGCGGCGTATACGACTTCGATAACGACAGCTGGCCCGACATTCTTGTTTTTCACGGCGGCCTCATTCATCTCGTGCCGCAAGAGCAATCTCTCTTTCGCGGTACAGGCAACGGAAAATTCATCGACATTTCACGCGATGCCGGGCCAATTCTCGACGTGAAGACCGTCTCGCGCGGTGCCTGTTTTGCAGACTATGACAATGACGGCAAGGTGGATGCGTTCGTCGTCAACCTGGGCGCCCCGGCCAGCCTACTGCGCAATGTCAGCCAAAACGCGAATCACTGGCTGACGGTGAAATTGAAAGGCAAGAAGAGCAACCACGACGGAATCGGAGCCCACCTGGAATTGTTTGCCGGCGGCCGCAAACAGGTCGCTGAACGTTTCGCCGGTTCCAGCTATCTTTCGCAGGACGATGGGCGCATCCACTTCGGTCTGGGTGCAGCTACCAAGGCAGACAAGCTCACGATTCATTGGCCCAGCGGGCAAGATCAGACGCTGGAGAATGTTGCCGTCGACCGAGTCCTGACGGTGGAGGAACCGTGATGACCCCGCGGCAGGGCAGCCTCGGTATCTCCCATTCTGCGTTTCAGCGAGTACTGAAGCTCGTCAGCATTCTCGCGATCGCACTGCTTGCTATCGCAGCCAAACCTGTGCCCAACCAGGCCACTGCGTTGGTTAAGGAAAAGTATTTATCGCCCATCGAGACGGCCTTCTCGGCAGATGGACGTCTCCTGTACGTCGTGTGTCAGGACAGCGACGAGATACGCATCTTGGACACGGGATCCGATGTCGTCCTGGGAGCGATACACGTTGGGCACGTTCCGCGCGGAATCGCACTCTCTCCTGACGGACAAAAGCTCTATGCGACTAACGCCTGGTCCGATACGGTTTCCGTCATCGATCTGGCTTCGCGCGTCGTCGTTCAAACCCTGACCACTGGATTCGAGCCGACCGGAGTTGTCGTCGATCACCCCGGGGAAACTCTGTATGTCGCGAACCGCCTTAGTAGTGATGTTTCCGTCATCGACTTGGCTACTGGTCGCGAGATGAAGCGACTGCTCGCTGGCCGAGGTGCCAGCTATCTTGCCATGTCTCCCGATGGCAAAAAGATCTACTGCACGCACATCTATCCGAACCCGGGCTCATTCCGTAGCAAGCCTGAATCTGAAATCACAATTATCGACACTTCTACTCGCAAAGTGGTTGATCGAAAGCCCCTTCAGAACGTCGCGGGCGTTTTTCATGTCGCTCCCTCGGCTGACGGAAAGCTGCTGGCTGTTGCTCAACTGCGTCCGAAGAACCTTGTTCCACTGGCTCACGTCGAACACGGTGCCGTGTTCGGGGATTCCCTCACAATTTTCGGAGAAGACCTAGGCCAGTCCGTCCAGGTTCCGATCGACGAACTGGATCGCTATTACGCTCTGCCATGGGGCATCGTGATTACGCCCGATAAATCGAAGATATATGTGTCGACGGCTGGATCCGAAAGTGTAACCGCTATCGACATTTCTAAGCTGCTGAAAACGATACGAACCCTGCGCGAGCCATTCTCCAACGATCTCTCTGCATCTGCCGAATATGTAACGGCAAGAATCCCCGTCGGTCACAACCCCCGGGGACTCACTCTCTCGCCCGATGGCAAGCGACTTTACGTCGCCAATCGGCTCGACGATAGCATCTCGGTGATTGATACGACGTCGGACAAGGTCGTATCGACGATTGATCTCGGCGGCCCCAAAAACATCGACGCCCTTCGCCGCGGTGAGCGCCTTTTCTACACTGCGGACTTCGCATTTCAGGGACAGTTTGGATGCTCGAACTGTCACCTCGACGCCACTATCGACGGCCTTGAGTGGGACCTTGAGCCGGACGGCTTCGGCAAAGACATTGTCGATAACCGCTCACTCGAAAATCTCGCCGGCACCGAACCCTTCAAATGGAACGGCGGCAATCCCGACATGCCGACCGAGTGCGGCCCGCGCACGGAAAAGTTTTTCTTCCGCTCGCAGAGCTTCAATCAACAGCAACTCACCGATCTCGTGACCTTCGTCTATTCGCTGCCTTACCGCCCAAATCGTTATCGATTGGCGAACGGCGAATTGACTCCGGCCCAGGAACGCGGCAAAGCAATCTTCGAGCGCACGAAAACCAAGAAGGGTGGGGAAATCGCAGAAGCCAATCAGTGCACGTATTGCCACAGTGGGCCCAAGTATACAAACCAGAAACAAATTGACGTAGGCTCGGGCAAATTGACGGACCGCTCCCCCGTGATCGATGTTCCCCAGTTGCCCAACGTGGCGTACTCGGCGCCATACCTTCACGACGGTTCTGCGAAGTCTCTGGAAGAGATCTGGACTATCTACAACCCAAAAGACACACACGGTGTAACGAACGATCTGACAAAAGATGACTTGAACGATCTCATCGAATATCTGAAAACGCTATGAAAACGAAAAAGATTCATGTGGGGACAGCCGCCTTCGGCTGTCGGGTCCACCGAAGCCTAACGGCCAAACTGGCACGAATAGCGATTCAGGGAGCCGCTCTCTTTGTGCTTCTTTTGATCGCTGGATCCCTGGCCCCAGCTCAGGATATGCCCATGTTCCGCTGGGAGAACTTTACCAGCGTGAATGGCCTTCCAGACAATCATGTCTATTGTGTGCTCGTGGATGGGAGCCGGATATGGGCCGGCACCGATAACGGATTGGGACTCTTTGAGAATGGATCATGGAAGAGTTTTCGTCCTGATCCAGATAACAAAGAACACAGCCTTGCGCATCAAGCCGTACTCTCGCTGGCTCTCGACAAGAATACCGGCGACGTCTGGGCCGGGACCATGGGCGGCCTCAGCCGCATCTCGGCCGGCCGCATCGATTCCTACACTCAGCTCAACTCTGGATTGAGCAACGACATCGTCTATGGCGTCGGCGTGCAGGGTGATTACGTCTGGACTGCGACTGCAGCCGGAGCGAGCCGCTTGAACACTCACACCGGCCAATGGTCTTTATATAACGCCTTCAACACTCCCATGTACGAGATCTGGACCTACGCCGTGAGTCCCGCAGAAGACAAGGTCTATTACGCGGTCTGGGGAGGCGGCGTCCTCGAGTTCGACCAGAAGACCGAACGATGGAAAGACTACAACGACCCCGATGGCGAAACCGAAATGGTCGTAATGAAGGATCAGGGATTGATCCACGAAATCACTACCTCGGTCAGCTACGTGAATAAGATCCTCTGGATCGCAACCTACTTTGGGGCCAGCCGCTATGACGGGCGCTATTGGCATAACTTCCTGAAAAAAGATAGTGGGCTTCCCAGCAATTTCCTCAGCCAGGTCAAAGCCGTCGGCACCAACCGCGCATGGTTTTCGACCGACAAAGGTCTTGCGTACTTCGAAGGCGAACATTGGGCTGTATATCGTCCGTCGCTCGACACCCACAAGCCTGAGATGTATCTCACCGATGCGGATGGAAATTCGAAGAAGGTCGTAGCAGTACAAACCGCCCCTTCGCACAACTACATCCTGGGTGTTGATCTTCAGGGAGACGATATTTGGGTGGCCACGGCCCATGGCCTAAGTCACGGCATCCGCCTGAAAAATTCGGCGACAGTAGCAAAAGTTCTTCGCAGCGGAAAGAAGTAGTCCAGGAGCCATCATTATGAATGTTCAAGAATTACTCGCTGAAGTAGCCACGGCCCCGGTTGTAAAGCGGGCAATTACAAATCACAAAGCGCTGAACGAGGCCTATGACTACGGAAGTGCTTTTTCCCGCGGGATGCGCATCGATCTGAATGGCCTGACCATTCTCCTCATTTCGGGCACAGCCAGCATCGACGAACAAGGCCAGACAGTACACGTCGGCGACTTTCGGGCTCAACAGCGGCGTACCTACGACAACATCAGCAAGTTGCTTGCCTCAGAAGGTGCAACGTGGCACGACATTGTTCGCACAACTTGCTATCTGCGCGACATCGAGCGTGATTACCAGGCGTTTAACGAAGAGCGCACGAAATTCTTCAGAGAGCAGGGGCTCGATCCACTGCCTGCGTCCACAGGAATTCAGGCAATTCTCTGTCGCCCCGATTTACTGATCGAAATCGAAGCGATCGCCATGTTCCGGACGCCATCGCCCGAGGAATAGACAGGAGAAGCGCAATGCGCCTCGCATCCGTTGCCATAACCGCTGCGGTGCTCGCTTGCGTGGCTTGGTCCCAGACCACCACGCCATGTTCGTGCGGAAAGAATCCTCCGGGTCCACCGCCCAATCGGACGCTGAAACCGTACGCAGGTGCACCCGAGGATCTGCGCCCCTTCTCAAAATTTACCGCCCCGTACTATGAGTACTATCAGGACCTCATCGAGTACAACGGTGCAGCGCGCGAGATCCCTGATCCTGATCTGAAAGACCTGACCGAGGTTCGTATTGGATTCCTGGCTCCCCTTTACGATCATCCGGACCAGGCCTTCGGGAACCGGATGCTGAACGCCGCGAAAATGGCAATCAACGAGGCCAACGCCGCCGGAGGCTACGGAGGCAAGCCATTTCGCCTGATCACGCACAACGACTACGACAACTGGCAGATCAGCAGTGCTGCGACCGGCTACGCCAAGGACTCTTCCATCTGGGGCGCTGCCTCCAACGATGCCGTCCGCATGATTTATGACGACAAAGTGTGGGCCATGTTTGGCTCCATCAGTTCCGAATCCACGCACATCGCTTTGCGCCTCACGTTGAAGGCGGAAACTCCGCTAGTCAGCAGCGCATCGACGGATCCCACCGTTCCCGAAACCATCATCCCCTGGTATCACACGGTGATTCAGGACGACCGCGTCCAGGGATATACGCTTGCCCGCCACATCTACACCGAGCTCGGACTCAAACGCGTCGCACTCCTTCGAATCAATGATCGCTACGGCCGTTTTGGCGTTGGAAAGTTCAAAGACGCATCCCGCCGACTAGGCCATCCCGTTGTCATCGAGCAGAAATTCATGCGTGGTGATACGGATGTTCGGCGCCAACTGCAGGTAATTGAAGACTCCCGCGTCGACGCTATCGTACTGTGGGCCGACATCGGACCCACGGCGATGATCCTTCGCCAGATGCAGGAACTCGGCATGAAGCAGCGTGTGTTTGGCAGTCATCGCACAGTTGGCGATGAACTTATCAAGCTTGCCGGCTCCTCTGCCGAAGGTTTCGAGGCTGTTTTCCCTTATGACCCGACGCGCACAGACCCTCAGTGGCTGGATTTCAATGCCCGTTACGAGGCGCTCTATCACGAGAAGCCCGACCAGTTCGCGTCGTTGGCTTACGATCAGATGCGTATTCTGCTGGAGGCAATCTGCCGCGCCGGTCTGAATAAGGGCCGCATCCGTGATGCTCTCACCGGTCTCACGAGTTATAAGGGCGTCACCGGCGACATGATCTTCGATCCGAACTGCAAAAACATTGCTCCGCTGTTTCTTGCGCAAGTACACAACGGCCAGATTACTTATCGCCGGATACCTATGGAGAAGCCCTACGCGCGGGTCGGAGAGGATGGTGTGCAGTTCTCCGGTCCCAACAGCTCATCTCTGGATGCCGGCGATATCCGCATCGGTGTTTTCGGTTCTCACGCTGATGACGTAGTTCGATCCGTCGACATTTCGAAGCTGACTACCGGACCGCAGGCCAATGGTAAAAAGTTATCCCTCATCGCCATTCCTTCGGACGCAAACTGGGGCAAGTCTGCCAACGATCTCGTCAACGCGGTCTACAAGGATCGGGTCTTGGCCTTGATCGCGCTCGATCGCCCGTCCAGCCATCTTGCCGAGCAAATTGGAGTGAAGTCCTTCGTGCCCGTAGTTGCGCTCTCGTCAGATCGCTCACTCACCTCCACAAACATCCCTTGGATATTCCGCTTTCCCGAAGGAACTCCGGTCGAGCAAGCCGTGAAGTGCCTTTTTTCAGCGATCTCTGAGGCGGGACCCAGCCGCTCCAGCATTCGCGAACTATTGGCGTCAGGCAAAGTTGTGGGCGGAGTTCGTTTCGATTCGAGTGGAGAAGTCAGACCGTAGTTGACTAATCCTGCAGCAGAATCAACGCTTCATTGCTTGTTCCGCTTACTCCTTCGCGTCTGACAGATTCCCGCGAACCAAATACAATTTATGTCTCGACAGAAATCTGTCGACGAGGTCCGCAATAATGGGGTTTGACCTGCAACATACAATCGAGATCCTTGATCGCACGCCGTCAGCACTCAATGCTCTTTTGCATGATCTGCCTCCCATCTGGACGATGCGTAATGAGGGCGGAAAGACCTGGAGCCCATTCGATATCGTTGGCCATCTGATTCACGGAGAGCTAACCGACTGGATGCCGCGTGTGCGCACCATTCTGGAGCATGGCGAAAGCCGCGCCTTTGATCCCTTTGATCGTCTGGCTCAGGAGCGAGAAAGCAAAGGCAAGCCACTCCCAGAATTGCTCGACGAATTCGCTCGCCTGCGTGCACAGAACCTTAACGCGTTACGCGCGATGAACTTGCAGTCGCCAGATTTTGACCGGCGCGGGCGCCATCCGGCCTTAGGAGTCGTCACCCTGTCGCAACTGCTGGCGACCTGGGCGGTCCATGACCTGACGCACCTGCACCAACTCTCGCGAGTCATGGCTTACCAATATCGCGATGCCGTCGGACCGTGGAGCGCCTATCTGGGTGTGCTTCATTGTGAAGGACACGGTTCCTGAAGAATTCTAGAGCTGAAGAGATAGGAGAAACACAAAGCATGGCTGATCAATATCAGCGAGTGCGGATCATCGATTCGCATACCGGTGGCGAGCCGACCCGAGTTGTTCTCAGCGGCGGGCCCGACCTGGGCAAAGGGCCGCTGGCGGAACGACTGAACCGATTTCGTACCGAGCACGATACCTTCCGGTCGGCCGTCGTCAATGAACCGCGTGGATCCGATGTAATCGTGGGTGCCTTATTATGTGAACCCACTGACCCGAAGTGCGTTGCGGGCGTGATCTTCTTCAACAATGTGGGCTACCTCGGGATGTGTGGTCACGGAACCATCGGCTTGGTTGCGACTCTAGCCTTCCTCAATAAAATCGGGCCTGGAGAGCATCACATCGATACGCCTGTGGGAACAGTCGGCGCCATTCTGCATCCGAACGGCGAGGTTACCGTAAACAATGTTCCCAGCTATCGTCTGGCGGCGAACGTTGTCGTTGAGGTCCCAGGGTACGGACAGGTAAGAGGCGATGTGGCTTGGGGAGGAAACTGGTTTTTCCTCGTTCGCGAGCACTCCATGGAGCTTTCGCTAAGAAAGATCGAAGAACTGACAGACTTTACGTGGGCGATCCGAGTGGCGCTGAGAGAGCAGGGAATTACCGGAACCGGCAATCAGGAGATCGATCACGTAGAGCTTTTTGCGCCCTCCGACCTGCCGCAGGTCGATAGCAAGAACTTTGTTTTGTGTCCCGGAAAAGCGTATGACCGCTCACCTTGCGGCACCGGTACGAGCGCCAAACTTGCCTGCCTTTATGCGGACGGAAAGCTTACAGAAGGTCAGGTCTGGAAGCAGGAAAGCATTGTCGGCAGCGTGTTCCAGGGTACGGTCAAAGTGCGGGAAGGAAAAGTCTACCCGAGCATCCGTGGTGCCGCTCACGTGAACGCCGAAGCAGAACTAATCTTCGATCCCAAAGATCCATTTTGTCTAGGCATTCGCGTGTAATGATTTAGGCGAACAACCAGCGACGAACGACTAACGACGGTGTGTACTAGCTCGACCTGGTCGGCTCGCCCACGTTCGGTGCCCATCCTTGCAACTTAACGAGCCAATTCGCGGGCTCGGGAAGTATGGCGAACTTGGGAAGATTCCCGCGCACCATCGCGACTTCATCGCAGCAATGGAATCGCGGGCAGGCGTGGCAGTCTTTGTAGATCTTGTCCGGGATATCTTCTCGTTGCACTACTGAGAATCCCTGCGCTCCAAAAAAATCCGGCCTGCGCGTAAACAAGCAGATGCAGTCCACTCGATGCCGCTTCGCTTCGGCCATCAAGGCTTTCACCAGGCGCCCGCCTCCTCCGCGGCCTTGAGCCCACGGCACGACCGTAATCGATCGAATCTCTGCGAGGTGCGTGCCATAAAGATGCAATGCGCCGCATCCGATGATTTGCCCATCATCTTCGAGAACTACGAAGTCCCGCACGTTCTCGCAGATTTCTGGAAGCGTGCGCGGCAGTAGTGTGCCATCGCCTGAATAGGCGGAGATCAACCCGTGAATATGCTCTGCATCAGGCAAGATTGCTTTACGCGTGCGCATGGACCTCCTCGCGAAGTGAATAAAGTTTCTTTCGGGCAGCGCCAATCGCTTGCTGCACTCTGTTTGGCGCTGTCCCACCGGGGACGTCATGGACAGCAAGCACGGACTTCAGCGTCAGCGCTTCATAAAAGTCCTCGCCGAACGCCGGGCTGAGAGAACGAAGCTGATCGAGCGTCAACTCATGCAATTCACAATTCCGTTCCAGGCACAGCTGTACGGCTTTTCCAATACGTTCGTGGGCGAGCCGCGATGGAACGCCCCGTTTCACCAGGTACGTTGCCGCCGCCCAGGCGTTCATGAAGCCAGATTGCGTGGCTTGTTGCATGACCTCGAAATGAAACTCCACAGACTTCATCCATCCAGTAACCAATGGCAGCATCTGCAACAGAGTGTCGGCGGAGTCGAACAGCGGTTCTTGCGACTCCTGCAAATCCTTGTTGTAGGCGAGCGGCAATCCTTTCACGGTCACCATTAATGCCGTTGCCTGCCCAAGAACGCGACCGCTCTTTCCGCGAACCAACTCGAGCAGGTCAGGATTCTTCTTCTGTGGCATCGCACTGCTGCCGGTGGAATACGCTTCGGGCAATCCAATAAACTCGTATTGCTGCGAAGAGAAGAGAATCATCTCCTCTGCCCACCGGCTCAAATGCAGTGCGAGAATCGCCAACGACTGGACGAATTCGATCGCAAAATCCCGGTCGCTCGTCGCATCGATGCTGTTCGCCGTTGGGCCGTCAAATCCCAGCTTCTCGGCCATCAACGAACGATCCAGCGGCAACGTAGCGCCGGCCACCGCTCCCGATCCCAACGGACAAACATTCAGCCGCTTGCGGCAATCCGACAGTCGGTCGGCATCCCGCAGAAACATTTCTACATACGCCAGCAGCCAATGCGAAACCAGAGCCGGTTCCGCTCGCTGCAAATGCGTATAGGCCGGCACAGCGGAATCGCCTGCCTGTTCGGCACGATCCAGGAAAGTGCCAGCCAATTCCGAGAGCTCTTCGCGCAATTGATCTATGGCAGCGCGAACGTAAAGCCGCAAATCGGTCGCGATCTGTTCGTTGCGGCTTCGGCCACTGTGTAGCTTGTATCCCACTTCGCCAATGAGCGCCACAAGCTGCTTTTCCACGAAGTGATGGACATCTTCGGCTTCGTCGTCGTTCAGAAATGCCGTCGACGATGCGGCTTTCTGGGAGATCTGCTCCAGCCCTTGCAGGATGCTGATCAGTTCGTCAGCCGACAGCACTCCCGCATTCTTCAGGGCGGTCGCGTGCGCGCCGCTGGCGGAAAGCTCGTATCGCAGCAGTCGCCGATCGAAACTGAACGATTGCTGCCAGCGCTCGAACTCGGGATCCAGCGGTTGCCGGAACCGCCCCGACCACATTTTCATTGTGTGACCTCAACCCGCATCTTCGCGCGAGAACGCGAAGGCAGACCTAGAATGCGGATAAATCCTTCCGCATCTTTTTGGTCGTATCCCGCACCCATCGTGAACGATGAAAGATCCGTGCGATAGAGCGAATTCTCCGACTGCCGGCTGGCGACAGCCACGTTTCCTTTGTAGAGCGACAGCGTCGCTGATCCCGTCATGTTTTCCTGCGTCTTTTCAATGAAAGCATCCAACGCTTCGCGCAAAGGTGTGAACCACAGTCCGAAATAGACCAGTTCCGCATATTTCAGTGCGATATGCTGTTTAAAGTGCGCAACATCGCGCTCCAGACACAACGCCTCGAGTTCACGGTGTGCCGCGATCAGCAAGGTCCCGCCGGGTGTCTCGTAGCATCCGCGTGACTTGATCCCGACAAACCGGTTCTCCACCAGGTCGACACGTCCCACTGCATTGCGAGCGCCGATTTCGTTCAGCAGCTCGACCAGCGAAACGGGATCCATCTCCATCCCATTCACCGATACTGGGACCCCCTTCACGAAACCAATGCTGACCTTCTCCTCCTTGTCAGGAGCCTCCTGCGGGGACTTCGTGATTTGCCACGTGGTTGGCAAAGGCGCATTCGCTGCATCCTCTAGCTCTCCGCCCTCATGACTGATGTGCCACAAATTGCGATCGCGGCTATGGATCTTTTCCCGTGACGCCGCAACAGGAATTCCGTGCGCCTCGGCATAATCGAGACAATCCTCACGCGACTTCAACGTCCACTCCCTCCAAGGCGCTATGATCTTCAACTCTGGAGCAAGCGCCTGATAGGTCAACTCAAACCGCACCTGATCGTTGCCCTTTCCGGTGCACCCGTGTGCTACTGCGTTTGCCCCTTCGCGTAAAGCGACCTCGACCTGGTGCTTCGCGATCACCGGACGCGCCATCGAAGTTCCCAGCAGATACTTGTGTTCGTAAACCGCTCCGGCCTTCAGAGCAGGGAAGACATATCCCGTGAGGAACTCTTCGCGGAGATCCTCCACAATGACTTTGCTCGCGCCGGTTTTGTAGGCCTTGTCGACAACAGCTTCGATATCGTCTCCTTGCCCGACATCTCCGACCATTGCGATTACTTCATACGAGTAGTTTTCCTTCAGCCATGGAATGATGATGGAAGTATCAAGACCACCAGAGTAAGCAAGAACGACTTTCTCAGGCATGAGCGCTCCTAACGGGGAGGCGAACCGCGCCTCCCAGCAATAAATAAAGAATGGCTTTTTGAACGTGCATTCGGTTTTCTGCCTGCTCGAAAATAACGGACTGTTCGGAGTCCATTACGTCGTCAGTTGCTTCTTCACCGCGATGCGCCGGTAAACAATGCATGAATACAGCGTGAGACGCCGCTTCCGCCATCAACTCACGATTCACCTGATAGGGACGGAAAATCGCAGCGCGTTCGGCTGCTTCCTTCTCCTGCCCCATGCTGGCCCAGGCGTCGGTATAAACCGCCTCGACGCCTGCGACCGCGGCATGAGGGTCCGTGAGAAATTCGAGTTTGGCACCGGTTTGCTTCGCAATCTTGCGTGCGTCCGCAACAATCTGCGCATTGCACGCATACCCTTTCGGCGTCGCGATCCGAATGGATGATCCCAGGCACGCGCAGGTCAACAAAAGCGAGTGTGCCACATTATTGCCATCTCCGACGTAAGCGAGCGTGATTCCTTTCATGTCGCCGAAGCGCTCTGTCAACGTGAAGTAATCGGCCAGAGCTTGGCAAGGATGCTCAATGTCGCTCAGGGCGTTGATGACTGGAATCGATGCGTGACGCGCCATTCCAGTGATGGTTTCCTGCGCGAACGTCCGCAAAACAATTACGTCCACCCACCGCTCGAGGTTATGGGCAATATCGCTCAACTTCTCTCGCTCATCCAGTCGGCTCTTCGACTGGTCTACGAACATAGTCGTGCCGCCCAGGCTCGACATGCCCGCTTCAAACGTCAGTCGCGTTCTGAGAGATGGCTTTTCGAAGAACATCACCATCAGTTTTCCCGCGAGCGCGCGCGAAAAGACTGACGGGCGGGACTTCATCAGGTCAGCCAGATGCAGCACCGCTTCCACTCCCTGCGGGCCGAGGTCGCGCGTTGAAACCAGATCGGCACACCAGAAGGCACCCGGAAAAGTATTCGGCACAACTGGCGCTTTGCTATGCAACTGCGTGTTCAACTTGGATTCCAATTTGCAGTATTCCTCGTTTTCTTAGTCTTAGATGCTTCGCGCGATCTTACGCACACGTCACTTCAGTCCCACAATTCAATTTCGTAAGGTAAAACTGCGGCAACGCATCCGCTTCAGCCGCCGGCAGAATCCGCACTCTTCCAACGCCTTCTTTCAAGGCCCGCGTGCATGCCGCCAGCTTCGGCAACATTCCGCCGCTGACTACCGATCCCGCAGCCAGAGCCTGCGCCTGTTTCGTATTCAGCCAGGGAATGACGACTCCCTCGGCATCTTTCACTCCGGGAACATCGGTAAGGAAAATCAGCGCGTTCGCATGGCACGCTGCCGCACAAGCGCCCGCCATTTCGTCGGCATTCACGTTGTAATATTCGCCGTCGGCACCCAGCGCAAGCGAGGCCAGCACCGGAATCCCGCCCTGCTGCCACAGCGCCTCGATCCAGCATGGCTCCGCAAAACAAATCTCCCCTATGAACCCCAGATCGTTGCCGTTCACTTGCTTGCGCCTGGCGCGGAAAGTCATCCCATCGCCGCCACAGAATCCGACAGCTGGCATGCCCGCGGCTTGGATAGCGGCGACCATCTTCTTATTGACCATCCCTCCGAGCACCATCAAGGCCACGTCACGTGTCTCCGCATCGGTGACGCGCAATCCGCCCACAAACTCGCTCTGCTTCCCGAGTTGCTTCAGGACGCGAGTCAATGCAGTCCCGCCACCATGCACAACCGCCACGCGATGCCCGTCCTGCGCTAGTTCGGCGATCGCCCGGGCACACTTCCGCAGAATGGCGGCATCCTCCAGCGCGGCTCCCCCAATTTTCACTACGATCGTCATTGCAGTCCTTCTTCCTCGCCCCACCCGTACATCAGATTCATGTTCTGCACCGCCTGCCCGGCCGCTCCCTTGAGCAGATTGTCGATGCAGGAAATCAGCACCAGCCTTTTCCCGTCATCCGCGAGACAGAAGCCCAGGTCGCAGTAGTTGCTATGCAGTGCAAACTGAACTTGAGGCAGTTTCGGCGTCTGAAAAATCCTGATCCATCGCTTTCCGCTGTAAAAATTCCGGAAACACGATTCCACTTCCAACGCGGTCATCGTGCGATTCAAGTGCAGATAAATCGTCGACAGGATCCCCCGGGGGATCGGCAGCAAGTGCGGCGTAAAAATGAGTTCCTGATCTTCCAGTGCAAGTTGTTCGACAATCTCGCCCATGTGTCGATGATTGAACACCGAGTAGGCAGAAAGGTTGTCGGCGACCGACACGAAGTGTGTTTTCGCAGTCGGTTCCTTGCCAGCACCCGAGACGCCCGACTTTGAATCGGAAATGATTCCCTTGCTGCGGTCGACCACTCCTGCCTTGAGCAGCGGCGCAAGCGCCAGAATCACAGATGTTGCATAGCATCCTGGATTGGCAACAAGGGCGGCTCCCACAATGCGATCTGAATTCAGTTCGGGCAAGCCGTAAACAGCTTTCTTGGTCAGATCATCCGCCGTTGCCTTATCCGAATCTTCAAATCCATAAACCGCCCGATGTTGCTCCTGCTTAAGCCGCCACGCTCCGCTGAGATCAATCACGCGTAGGCCGTGCGCCATTGCTTCCGGCACCAGCGAACGTGACACCTCGTGCGGCGTGGCCAGAAACAGCAATTGCACACCCTTCTGTTTCAGCGAAGGCCACGAGAGAGGATGCAGCGGGTATCCGCCGTTTCCCGAAAGAACCGGAAATATATCGGCGAGATCGGACGCGCTGCCATTCTCAGCACTGCGCCGTAACAGAACCGGTTTCTCGAGGCGTGGATGCCGCAGAAGAATCCGCGTCAATTCCAGGCCGGAATATCCGGTCGCTCCCAAGACCGCAGTTTGAAGCCTGCCGCCCATTAGCCGAGCATCTCCTCAATGCGCGCCGCCAGCCCTCGCGCCTCTTCCTTATCCGGACACACAATAAGGATGGTGTCATCTCCCGCGATCGTCCCCACCACCTCTGGCCAATCCGTTTCATCCAGCGCCGCTGCGACCGGCTGCGCGCTGCCCACAATCGTCTTCACCACCAGCAAGTTTTGCGCCGAGCGAACATCCAACACGAACTCCTTCACCAGGCGTGACACGGGAGGCAGCGCAACTCCAATTCCGCCCTCGCCATGGGGCAGGGAATATCCCGTCGCCGTTTTGCTCAGATTCAAGTCACGGATGTCCCGTGACAGGGTCGCCTGTCCCACTTTGAATCCGCGCCGCCGCAGATGCCTTTGCAGGTCCTCCTGGCTGGCGATAGACCCATGCTTCAGCACATCCAGCACCGCTCGTTGCCGCAAGGTTTTATTCATCATGAATAAATATTCACACAGCTGAATAAATATTTCTCTATCTTAAGAAACTGGTCCCAAATGTCAAGCGGAAATGTCCCCGAATCCGTCCTTTGATTCGCTAGGTCCGCCCACAAAAGTGGGGTGCCCCATGTCTCGCAGACTTTGCGAGACATGGGAACCCAACTCGAACTCGAAGAAAAGAGCCCCGCCCCATCGCACGCTTGATAGACTACTTCGCGGCTCACAAGCCCCGTCTCCACGGAGATTCGATGAACTCAAAACCTGGCTTGATTGCGGAACTTCTCGCCGAGTTTCTCGGAACATTTGTCCTGATCCTGTTTGGCAACGGCGTCGTCGCGATGGTCGTACTGTTTCCCACGAAGAATCCTGGAGAGGTCATCCACGGAGGATTCACCAACATCACAATCGGTTGGGGGCTTGCTGTCACGATGGGCATTTACATCGCGGGAAAGATCTCCGGAGCCCATTTGAACCCAGCAGTCACGCTCGCTCTAGCCATTTTCCGCAAATTTCCTTGGTCGAAGGTTGTACCCTACTCGATCGCTCAGACTGTAGGAGCCTTTGCAGCTGCGGCCGTGGTGTTTTGGAACTACTCTCCTGCGTTCCATCAGGTCGATCCTCAGTTGGAACATACCGCCGGTGTGTTTACAACCTTCCCCGCGTTCTCAGGAATGCCGCAGGCGGGATTTCTTGATCAATTCATTGGAACTGGTCTCCTCATCCTTCTAGTCTTCGCCATCACTGACGAATGGAACACTCCGCCGGGAGCGAATCTCACTCCCTTGCTGGTTGGTTTGGTCGTCGTTGCTATTGGCATGAGCTTCGGAGGCATGCATGGCTACGCGATCAATCCGGCCAGGGATTTCGGTCCACGCCTGTTCACCGTAGCTGCCGGATTCAGAAACAACGGCCTCACCGACGGGTCCCACGTCTGGTGGATCCCCATCGCCGGTCCGTTACTCGGAGGCCTGGCGGGCGCCGCCATATATGATTTTGGAATCCGTCGTTTTCTGCGTCCGGCGTAAGCTGAGCGGGTAAAGCCTTGTCTGCAGATCACTAGCCGCGAAGCGGCGGAAGAATGCAGCCACGGCGTGAGCCGTGGGTACGAACGAGACATACGAAGCCCCGAAGGGGCGAAAGATACTGAAAGACGAACTTGTCACCGCTCGATAGCTTGCCTCGGAGGCGCCATGAAATTCATCCTCGCACTCGATCAAGGCACAACCAGTTCCCGTGCGCTCCTGTTCGATCAAGAAGGATCCATCCGCGCCGTAGCCCAACGCGAATTCGACCAAATCTTCCCTCGTCCCGGCCTCGTCGAACACAATCCGGAGCAAATCGCCTCCTCCCAATTCGCCGTCGCACTCGAGGCGCTGCAGCGTGCCGGAGCCACAGCGGCAGACGTCGCAGCGATCGGCATCGCCAACCAGCGTGAGACCACGTTGGCCTGGAACCGCGAGACTGGAGAACCCATCCATAACGCGATCGTCTGGCAAGACCGCCGCACTTCAGATTTCTGTGTGCAACTCCGAAGCCAGGGCCATGCGCCGCTCATCCAGCAACGCACCGGATTGCTGATTGACGCCTATTTCTCTGCCACGAAAGTCTCCTGGCTGTTGGATAACGTCTCAGGCGCACGGAGCCTTGCCGAGTCCGGCAAACTCGCCTTCGGCACCGTCGACAGCTGGCTTCTATGGAAGTTGACGGAAGGGAAGACCCACGTCACCGACGTGAGCAATGCGTCCCGGACCATGCTCTTCAATATTCATTCCTGCGATTGGGACCGTGAACTGCTGGAATTGTTTCGCATTCCTCTATCGATGATGCCAACCGTGCTGTCCTCCAGCGATGTCTACGCGCAGGTGAGTGGGGTCAAGGGACTCAATGGAATTCGAATCGCGGGAATTGCCGGAGATCAGCAGGCAGCCCTGTTCGGACAAAGATGCGCGTCGCCAGGCATGACCAAGAACACTTATGGAACCGGATGCTTCATGCTACAGAACACCGGTACTCGCGCCGTTCCATCTTCGAACCGCCTGGTCACAACGATTGCGTGGAAAGTAAAGGGCGCCACGGAATACGCGCTGGAGGGGAGCGTCTTCGTCGGCGGCGCGGTCGTCCAATGGCTGCGGGACGGCATGGGCCTGATCCGCAAGTCTGAGGACGTCGAGGCTCTTTCAAACTCGGTGGCGGACAACGGCGGCGTGTACTTCGTTCCCGCCTTCGTCGGCCTCGGCGCGCCCCACTGGGATTCCTACGCCCGCGGATCCATTTTCGGAATCACCCGCGGCACCACTGCCGGACATCTGGCTCGTGCCGCGGTCGAAAGCATTGCTTATCAAGTGGCTGATCTGCTCGACGCTATGCGCCGTGATTCGGGCGATGCAGTCAGAGAGCTCCGCGTTGACGGCGGCGCCGCTGCCAACGACAGCCTCATGCAATTTCAGGCTGACATCCTCGGTGTGCCCGTCGTGCGTCCCGCCGTGACGGAAACAACGGCTCTGGGTGCGGCGTACCTCGCGGGCCTTGCAGTGAATTTCTGGCCGTCTCCGCTCGATTCGCTGGCCGCAGGGAAGGCGCGTCACTTCGAGCCCAGAATGTCATCGTCCCAGGCGCAAGCCCTGCGCAATCGCTGGGAGGAAGCGGTCTCAAGATCCAAAGCGTGGGAACAGACAACCTAGCGACGGCCACCGGCCGGCTGTCGAGGCGGCATCCTGCCGCCGCTCCAAAAGTCAAAACGGGCCCCTCAGGGTTCAAACCAGAACACCGCACCGCGCGTAACAGTAGGCAATTTGAAGCGGACCATCTCTCCCTGCCGCTCCCCTTTCACACTCTGAACCTGTCCCATGAAGGGCAGGAAGAATCCCTTCCCGTCCGTCTTCGATGCCACCGACACCTCGATTCCGTCCTGAGGCGTCTGCACTGGATTCTTCTTTGCGACCAAGCCCACGAAACTTGCAAAGAAACAATTGATGTGCCCGTCGGTCGTACGCGCAATCGAAGTCGCGATCTGGGGGGATGCCTGAATCCGCACCGCCTCCGCGCCCTGCAGACTCTTGATGAAATCTCCGGCGGAATCCGGCGAGCTGTGTTCGAAATCGTTCTCAATGGCGGCGTTGTAGGCCTTCCCGGGACACTCCTTGATCCGCACTACACTCGAGTTGTCCCCCAACTCGGTCACATCCGCTCCCGTAATAACAAGCTTCTTTCCAGCGCCCACCAGATCCTTAAGCTGCTTCTGCTCGCTCTCGTTCAGTACGCGGACATCCGGCAAGACCAGCGTCTTGCCTTTGAACTCAGCCAGCGTCCGTGGAGTCACAATCTGGAACTCGAGATGCTTCTGCATCAGCAGAATCAGAATGCCCCGATACGAAGTAAGGAACTCCTCCGCATACAGGTTCCTTGTGTCCGGAGAAAAATAAACGCCTACGGGATCGATCGGACTACGTGGCAGATAAAACGTCTTTTCGTGTGCAGCGATCCAATCGAAAATCTTCTTACGCGTCGGCAGATCGTTCGATCCCGCCATCGAATGCCCTGGAGCATCCCAGAAGTTCGCACCCGCCATGATTTGAGACATCGCCAGATTCATCATGGCTTCGCGTTTGTCGACAACTTTGTCGCCATCCCACGAGTAATTGAGAATCCACGTCGCCTTCCCCTGCGCAAACGCTCGAAACGAATGCATCCCCACTTGGTACCTGAACCAGTCCAAAGGCGTCCGCCCCGACGCCATGTGCTCGCCATTGCCAAATTCGTACTCGTGCGCAATCGCATCCACCACGGCGTACAAGCTGTAAACGTCTGCCCCAACCCGTACCGCCTCTTCCTCAATCCCCGGATAAATCTCGGGAATCGTTTTGATCCACGGATTCACGCTCTTCGCCGTGTGATCAATCTCCGCAAGAAAATCAGTGAACGTCTGAATCCGAAACTCGACCCATTTCTGAAATCCGGGATCCGAAAAATCCCCGATCTTCACGTCGTGCTTCGCGTCCAATCCAGTCTTCTGCTTGAAAGCCGCAACCGTGTAATCATCGAAACTGGCCCACGTATTTTCCCAGCCTTCGAAGTGCGTCATCCAATACGGGATATCGATATAGATTCCGTCAATCCCGGTTCCCGCGATCTGCCGCACACGCTCCATGTAGATCTTGCGCCACTCCGTCGCATAGGGGCTGATCCACACGTCTTCATCGCCCTCGCGGATCCAGAATGCTGTGCCGCCCCCGAAAATCGCCGGGTCCCCGGTGATCTTCCGCTGCAGCCAATCCGGATGGTCCTTCGCCATGGTGTGCGCGACTTTGTCTCCATGCGCGGTGATGCATTCCGTGCCCGCAATGTAAACAAAGGCGTGGTTGCCAACTTTGTGTGCCGCCTCAGCCACATCGTGAATGGCCTTCAGCTTCGCTTCCGGATTTAAGAAGCTCTCATACCGCCCGGGAATGTCGTTATCGACCTCAATTCCCGCGACGTTGCTCTCCTGCGCCTTTCGTACGATTTCTGCCGCGTCGCCGCCCTTCAATCCATAAGCGCCGATGCGGACATAATTCGTCCAGTCCCGCGTCTCCGGGCTCGGAGCCGCCGCAAGCCCTGCCGCCAGAATCAACAACACGAAAAATGAAAGATTGCGTTTCATCGTGGTTCCTTGATCTCCTCCGGTTAACCAGTAACTCCGCCAGTTGTGTCGTCCGACCCCAATCCGACTGTCTGCCGCAGAGTCAGACTTCCATCCTCATTCAGCTTCTGGTGGCACGCCCAACGCACCGGACGCCGTTGTCCCTTCACTTCGATCTCTGCCTTGAGCCGTAACCCTTTCCACTTGGTCCCCTTGGGCAGCGCGAACTTCGCCTGTCTCACTTTCCCCGGCAAGGGATAACCCGCATCCAGGCACCCGCTGACATTCACTTTCCCGTCCTCACTGAAAACCGAGACCCGGAGCACTCCGGGTACACTCGAAATCCCGTCGTTGACGAAGCCGACAATCAGCCCGGGATGCCCGCCCTCTTCATAGGTCCAGACCCACGACGGCCGCACGCGATATCCAATTTGCCTCGCCAGCCCGTCGATCGCATCTGGATATTGGTGATAGTAGTTGAGAATCCGATCTGCCTGAATTCGATGCCAGTTCCACAAAGAAAAGTAACAGGCGCCCACGTCGCGCACGTGCTGCACCACGTTATCGGTGTAAGTCACGCCTTCATCCAGCCTAAAACTTTTCGGCGAACCGTCCGACATCCCGACTTCCACCGTCACACCGGTCCATGGTGGACGATTGCTCAACTCATCGATCTGCTCGTTCTCAATGAAGATTGTGTCTGTGCGCAGCCAATTACAACTGCGCACCGTCCGATCAAGCAGTTCCGAGTTGCCGACCTTGCTGAAGTCCGGCTGCGTGTTGGTCGCCATCGGAGTCTTCTTCCAACGCTCCGCCTGGTACTGGAACATGTTGACAAAGGTGTTCTCCGCAGTCACAGCATCCGCAAACGGATTGATCTCCAGCGGCCAGGTATGCCCCTCGCCCCAGAACCCATACATAAAGGTGTCGGCATACTCCACATCTGGATGTCCGTCGTAAGCAACCGCCAGCAGATCCACCAATTCGCGCCAAGCCGCCTGGAATTTCGGATCGTCATACCGCGGCTCATACCGCGTGCGGTTGAGCCAATCGCCCAGCTTGACCATCGGAACCTTGTCGCGCAGAAACTCAGGCAGTGCAGAGTCCGGAATATCCGGATTGCTCATCATCACGCGCAGCCCGATTCCTTTGTGGTATTGCTTCGCTAGATCAAATGTCAGCTTCCAATGCTCGCAAGGATCCAGGCGTCCCGGCTGCCGCTGCACATCTTTCCAATTCACCCGGATATAGAGCTTCGTCCCAATAGGCAGCTTGGCAAGGTTTTCGATCGACTGTGCCAGCGTCTCCCCATCCTTGCGAGCCGGACCGACTTCGTCACAGACATAAGTGATCAGTCCCATCCCATAGTTAGGCACAACCTCGCGCGAAGCGGTCAGCGCCATCACAACCTGCCAACTCGGATAGTCATCGGCGGAGAAGGGACCTTGATACAACCGGTCCGGAACGGGTGGCCCGCCGCCGAAGTCATATTTATCGAAATTATGCGGAGGAATTTTCGCCACCAACGCCGTGGGCCCAATCCCCGCCCCCAGCGCAAGCGCACCACTGGCTTTCAGGAAGGATCGCCGTTGCATTATTGTTCCTCGACAGCGCAACAGAGGGTAGAACTGTATTCCTGGCGTGAGCCATTCACGCGCGAATGGCTGTCAAACCAGTGAAGCCGTGAAGTGGGTGCCCCACCCTTCTCGCGTTTTTCGCGAGAGGGGTGAGGATTTTGACTCTAACTAGAACTGGAACCGTGCTCCAAACTGCATTCTGCGGAAGTTGTTGGTGGTCGAGGTAACCTGGCCCAGAGCGCCATCCCCCGAACCTACGTCAGGGAATGCAAAGCGCTGATGATTGAACGCATTGAACATCTCCGCGCGCACCTGCAGGAGTTTGTCCTCGCGGATCTTGAATTCCTTGGAGAGGGACGTATCGATGTTACGAATGCCGTCCCCTCGCAGGTTGGTGAAATGCCGAGGAGCATTGCCCGGAATATTGTCTCCAGGATCGCCAAAGCAATCCTGATTCAGTACACTCCCTCCCGACTTCGCCGCGTCTCGATAGCTCAGGCCGCTTGATAGCTGAGAGCAGAGAATGTTCGGTCTCTGATTGCCGTCCACCAGCAGTCCGGCACTGTTGTAGATAGCCAGCGGTTGGCCCGATTGAAATGTGGTCACGGTGTTCAGTGCCCAACCGCCGACGAAGGCGTCAAGGATAGGGTTCATCCCGCGCCCGATCCATCGATCTCTGCCGAACGGAAGATCGAGAATGATGGCGGCAGTCAAGCGGTGGGGGGTATCGTTGGAACCGATGCCATGTTCGGCCTTGAGATTGTCGAGCAATTGCGGATTATCCAGCCCAAGATTCCCCAGCCACGCGTTTCGTCCGGCGGAAGAGTCATCCGTAGCTTTAGAGAATGTGTAATTGCCTTCGAAGCTGATGTAGTGGCTCGCGCGCTTCTGGAAGCGAATTTGTAGCGAGTGATACCAGGAAGTGGCGATTAGCTTGGGCAGCCCCTCGAACCCTCCATCAAACTGCGGATAGGGCTCGAGCAGCAGTTGTTGCGGAATTGTGTCGTCCACATAGCGAGAGTCCGTCACGTCAGCCGCATTGAAAATCGGGCTAGCCGGACACCACGAGCCCGTCATCGCCGCCCCCGTAGTGAAGAAGCACTGGAACGGATTGGGAACTTCCGTATTGAGATAGTCCGATACGGCGGTATTGACATCCTCGGGGTCGTGGTTCGGATTCAGCGTTGCCACCAGCGCGTTCCGCACTGACGATGGCAGAAAGTTGCGGTTTCGGGTTGAAATGCCCCCCGCCCCGGCCCATGGCAGATGCGTGCTGCGGTTTGCCGAGTAGTCGACCGCCACCACGATCTGTCCCGGAAACATGTGCTGAACGCCGAGGTTCCACTGGTAGATCTCCGCATTCCGGACCGTGCCGGTGTCCAGGTCGCTTGAGTTCCCGAAGCCCCATTGCGCCAGCTTGCCATAGGTTGTTCCTTGCGGCGGAGCCAGGCCTGCGGGAAACGGGCTGGTACAGTTCGGCTGAATGGGAGAAGGTCCCAGACATGCGTACTGGGTATCGAAATTGTCTTTGCTGAAATACATCTGTGCTGTTTTCGCGAAGGCCGGGCCTGCATATTGGAAGTTGGTGGCGACGTTCATTCCGTAGAATACTCCGGCGCCTCCTCGCAACACGGTATTGGTTGCCAGTTGGTATGCAAAGCCCAAACGCGGGGCAAAATTGTTTCGGTCGACCGGTGCGCTGCGGTGACCGGAACTCGGAAACACCGAGGTGCCCAAGATTTCCCCGACCTGTCCAAATTGCGGGAACATTGCCGAGGCGTCCCGATCCACGGGGATGTTGAATCCGGTGTCTCCCGTGAAATCGTTGAACTGAAGCCGGTCGTAGCGCTCTGTGTACGGATTGCTCCATTCATAGCGCAAACCGAGATTAACCGTCAGCCGAGGTGTGACTTTCCAATCATCCTGCACATAGAAGGCCGTTTCTTTCGACTTGTCGGCCACCGCGGGCACTATGTGCACCGAGGCGTCATGGGGATACCCTAGTAAGATCGTGGCGAAGGGATTCCCCTCATTGTTATCGCCGAGGCCACTGTTAGGCTGCGAGGTGGTGACATCACGCGAGAAATTGAAAACGCCTGTGGGATTATCCGGTTGCCAGAAGTAGTTGAAGAAGATCCGCTGCTCACCGCCGAATTTGAGCGAATGTCGTCCCTTGACCCATTGCAAACCAGAAGAGTAGCTCACCAGTGTGTGAGCAAAATGTGTATCTACGCAACATTGGTTAAACAGCGAGAGAAAAGGATCATCGACATTGATGGTGGCCATGCGGGTGAGGCCGTTGGCTGCGAGGTCCGGCGACAACCCCACGTCGCTCAGGGTCGGGTAGTTGTTGCTGATGCCTGGCGCATGGACGCGGTCTACGCTGAAGCGGCTGGTCCAGAGTGCGGTCGGAGTGACGGACCAGTTGTACTCCGCTCCGCCGTTCTGAACGTTCGTCAAGTAGATGTAGCCATCCCCATCGTTCCCTACGACCGTGGGTGCGACGGCTTCGTCGTGATGACGGCTGTAACGTCCGTTGATCCTGTGTTTCGACGTGAACTGATGATCCAGTTTGATATCGAACTGCCATTGCGGGTCGACACTGTTGATGACTTGGCGCCAGTTGGGGTTGGGAAAGTCTGCCGTCGGGTCTGTGGCGTGCGGATAAAGATTCAAAATCGCCTGACCGATCGGGTCGATCTTGTCCGGAGGAATGATGTCGTTGGGGAAGCGAGTGTGCGGACAAGGCGTCGGTGACCCCTGATTTCCGGCGCACGGATCGTAGATGCCGTTAGAGTTCGCGGGGCTCGCCGAGAAGTCGCCGGTGCGTTCCAAGTCTGTGGGAACGCGGCCCTCCAGGTTGACCGGATCCCTCTGGCGGATTTTTTCGAAATCCACGAAGAAGAATGTCTTGTTCTTGATCACCGGACCACCCAGAGAGAACCCGTATTGGTCGCGCACGTGATCCGGCCTTGGACCTGAGTTGAAGAAGTCTCGGGCATCGGTTGCTGCACGTTGAAAATACCACCAGCCGCTGCCATGAAACGCGTTGCCGCCCTGCCTTAATACCATGTTCACAATGGTGCCGCCGTTGTTCCCAAACTCGGCGGAAAAGCTGTTGTTCTGGACCTTAAACTCCTGCACGATCTCAACCGAGGGCGTGAAGTAGACGTTCGAGTTGCCTCCCTCGCCCTGTTCCGGCGCGCTGATGGGACTGCCGTCGAGAGTAACCTGGGCGGTGGCGTTACGCTGGCCGTTGGATACAAAGTTGGTGCCGGTTGGATATCCGAGATCGGCGCCCGTCGTCTCCGTCACTCCACCTGCCAGATAGACCAACTGAAACGGATTGCGGCCATACAGCGGTATGTCGCGCACATATTCATTGGTCACATCCGTCCCGATCGCCGCGCTCTCGGTGTCCAGCAACGGCGCCGCCGTAGTCACCTCGACGGTCGTGATCACTCCCAACGGATGCAGCTCAAAGTCGATCGAAGTCTGTTGATCGACTTGCAGAACAACATTCTTCTGCTCTGCCGACCGAAATCCCTCTCGATCCGCTCGGATCGAGTACACGGCAGGTCGCAACCCGGTCAGAATGTACAGGCCATTCGCATCGCTGTGTGCGGTCGTCGTGATCCCCGTCGCGTCATTGGTGATGGTGATCGTCGCATTCGTGATCATTGCGCCGCTCTGATCCTTTACGACCCCTCGCACCTGGGCCGTGTAGCTGGCTTGACCGAAAGCGGCTACACCGGTCACAGCCAGAATCCAGGCGCACCATAATAATGACGCAACCCAACCGCGGCAGACACGCATAGCACCCTCCCACTGAGCTTTCGTATTATTACGAGTTAAAACTATTACTTTCGATTATGGCGAAAGTCAAGACAAATCGCAGCGAAACAGTCAATGCCCGCCTCCCCAAGGTCAAGCCTGCCAGGCCTAGTCAATACTGATCAAAAAGGGGATGGCGTGCCCCGAACCATAGCCCGGCGTCCGCGCCGGCTTCTCGGCCTCCCGCCCCTCCGACCCTCATCTCCCTGACAAAATTCTTACCGAAAGGGCCTGCTGGTTTGCATACCGCCAGTCATGGCAGAGCACTTCCACCTCTGGCATCATTAGTCACGGCAGTCTCCCAAAATGAAAGCCGCCATTCTTGCCTCGCCTGCTCCCATCACAGAGCACCCTCTTCAGATTGTGGATGTTGCTGACCCCCGCATGCGCTCCGGACACGTGCTGCTCCGGGTCCGCGCCTGCGGTGTATGCCGTACCGATCTTCACATCGTGGAGGGTGAACTGCCGGCCAAACAATTGCGGCTGATCCCGGGTCACCAGATCGTAGGAGAAGTAATCGACGGAGCCAGGCCCGATATCCCTATGGGTACGCGCGTCGGGGTTTCATGGCTCGGAGGCACGGATGGCACCTGCGCGTACTGCCAGCGAGGTTTTGAAAATCTTTGCGACGCCCCTACGTTCACCGGTTACACCGTCGCAGGTGGCTTTGCCGAATACGCTTTCGCGCGCAGCGACTTCGTTTTCCCACTTCCCGATGCCCTCGACGATCTGCATGCCGCGCCCCTGCTCTGCGCCGGCATCATTGGATTTCGCAGCCTGCGCGTCGCCGGTGTCGAATCCGGAGACAAAGTCGGCCTTTTTGGTTTTGGCGCCTCCGCCCATCTTGCTATCGCGGTGCTGCAATCGTGGAACTGTGAGGTTTACGTTTCCACCCGCGGGAAATCTCATCGCGAACTGGCGGAGTCTATGGGTGCAAAATGGGTTGGAACTGAGACCGATAAGCCTCCCGTCGAACTGGATCGCGCCATCACCTTTGCCCCAAGTGGGGACGTTGTAATCGCGGCGCTCTCAAGCCTGCGCAAGGGAGGTGTAGTCGCGATCAATGCCATCCATCTCGACCGCATTCCGCAATTCGATTACGACAGCCTGCTCTGGGGAGAGCGCCAACTGCGCAGTGTGGCGAACATGACACGCACCGACGCCCGCGACTTCCTCGAGCTTGCTGCAAAGATTGGCTTGCGGCCGAAGGTAACAATCTTTCCGCTCGACCAGGCGAACGAAGCTCTCCTCGCAGTGAAGCATGACGCCATCGATGGCGCCGCCGTCATCGTCCCCTGATGACCTGCTTTTGATTGCTCTCCCCAAGTCCTTGATGTAGGTTGGCGCAATGAAAAAGAAAACGTTCAGCAGCGCCCTGGTATTAGCTACGGCGATCTGCATCAGCGGCGCACTCGTGTATGGCCAGCAAGAGGCCGCAGTAAGGGACAGCCGCATCCCCGTCGGCGGCGCGGACCTGTATGTGCGCGAAATAGGAAAGGGTCCGGCAATCATCATCCTGCACGGTGGACCCGATTTTGATCAGAGTTACCTGCTCCCCGAGATGGACCGGCTTGCCGATTCCTACCACCTCATCTACTACGATCAGCGCGGACGTGGTAAGTCCGCCGATCGCGTGCGGCCCGAAGACGTAACCTTCGCGTCTGACATCGCAGATATCGAAAAGGTTAGGCAATATTTCCACCTCGATTCCGTGACACTCCTCGGGCACTCGTGGGGCACAGTGCTCGCTCTCCAGTATGCCCTCCAGTATCCGGAGAGGGTGTCCCATTTGATCATCATGAATCCCGCTCCGGCGTCGAGAGACGACTACGTGGAATTAAGGAAGGAATGGCTCGAGAAACGACCCGACGCCGTCGCTCAAAAGAAGGCGATCGCCGAAACAGCTGCTTACAAAGAAGGAGACCCTGAGGCTGTCACAGCGTACTACCGCATTCACTTCAAATCCGGGCTGGCGCGGCAAGAAGACTACGAGAAGCTGATTGCAAGAATGCACGCGGACTTTAATAAGGAAGGCGTTTTGAAAGCAAGAGCCGTCGAAGATCGACTGATGCAGGACACATGGGCGAACCCAAATTTCGATTTGCTTCCCAAAATCAAAGCACTGAAAGTTCCAACGCTAGTCCTTTCCGGCGATCACGAGTTCATCCCCGCCTCATCAGCGGAACACATCGCGCAGGCCATTCCGAACGCGCGTCTCGTGACGCTGAAAGGCTGCGGACATTTCACCTTTATGGAATGCCCCGTTCCGGTTCACGAAGAGATCGATAATCTTTTCGGTGGCAAAGCGCGGGGGCGAAGCAACTGAGTTCGCCGTTCGCAAGAATCTGACCGAGAGGTTATTCGTACCGAAGTGCGACCATGGGATCGACCTTCGCGGCTCGGTACGCTGGAATATAGCTTGCCAGGAAAGCGATCGCCATCAATGCCAATCCCACCCCGGCAAACGTGAGGGGATCCAACGGGCTCACATTGTAAATTTGGCTCGCAACCATTCGCGTAGACACGGCTGCCAGAATCAGCCCCGCAACCGTTCCGAAGAGAGCCAATCTGGCACTTTCACTCAGGATCAGCCTGAGGATATCCGTTTGCCGAGCCCCGATCGCCACGCGCACACCGAATTCGCGGGTGCGCTGTGCCACCGAATAAGCCATCACGCCATACAGACCCATTACCGCCAGCAGCAGCCCAATGCCGCTAAGCAGGCACAGGAGATCTGCCGTGATCTTCGCTCCGAATAGCGAGGCTGAGATGTACTCGGTCATCGGCTCAGCGTCGAAAATCGTGATTGCCGGATCGATCGCCGACGCCTCGCGGCGCAGCGCCACCATCGCTTCGCTCATAGAACCAGAGGTGCGTAGATGAAATGTCAGGCCATATTCCGGCCGAAATATCTGCCGGATCGGAATATAGAAGTAAGGCTGCGGATTCTCTGTCACGCGATGATACTTGCTGTCGCGCGCGACCCCAACAATCGTGAACCACTCTCCCCATCCATGTACTCTGTGACCGATCGGGTTTCGATTTGACAAGAAGCGACGCACAAACTCCTGATTCACGATCATGACTTTCTGCGTCGCCCGATCGTCATGCCAGTCGAAGTCGCGGCCCTCCACCAAGGGAATCTTCATCGAGTCGAAGAAACCTGGTGAGACGAGGTCGCGATAGATCTTCATATTCTCGTTGGGTCGCGGAACGTATCCTTCTACCTCGAGGGTTTCCCAGTTGCCTCCTTGGAAGCCGAGCGGCACCGAATCGTCGTAGCTGGCTCCGGTCATCCCTGGGAGTTGCTCAAGTCTGTCGTGCAATCGGCGGCAGAACGTGTCCGTCTGTTGGGCATCGTAGCCCGAGGTGGAAAAGTCAAATTGCGCCAGGGCAACTCCGTCTGGTGAAAAACCAGGGTCGATCGCGCGCGAGCGCTCAAAACTCTTCAGAAACAACGTCGCGCCGACCAATGCCACAACCGCAAGAGCCACTTCTGAGATCACCATGATCCCGCGCAGGCGATGGGCTTGGAGGCCCGAGGTGCCGCTGCGCCCACCCTGTTTCAGGGCATCATTCACATTGGCCCGCGAAGAGTGCACCGCAGGCATGAGTCCGGCAAGAGTCGTCACGACGAGAGCAAGGGCTGCGGTGAATGTGAACACTTGACCGTCCAGGGGCGGAGCCGAAATGACGGGTCGAGACACAGCTGGCAATAGCCAACTTAGCGCTCCGCCGAGCCAACTTGCTAACGCCAGCCCACCGATCGCTCCCACAATGGCCATCACCAATGTCTCGGTAAGAAGCTGCGCCATCAGGCGCCTAGGCTTGGCTCCTAGCGCCAGGCGTACGCTGAACTCCTGTTGTCGCCCCGTGGCCCGCGCTAGAAGCAGATTGGCAAGATTCGCACACACGATCAAAAGAACCACGCACCCCACTCCCATAAGGATCGTCACCGGAGTTAGAAGCACCGTCTCCGTGCCGAAATGCGATTGCCACACGGGAAGTACGGTCGCCCCAACGCCCAGGTTGGAGTCCGCAGACTCTTCCGCCATACGGTTCGCCAGAGCCTGGACTTCTCCGCGCGCTTGATTGATGCTCACACCCGGCCCCAACCGGGCCAGCAGCATGAAATTGCGAGTATTGCGGTCCTTCAACATCCACGTGCCGGTATGCGTCATCTGGCCGTACATGGTGAGCGGAATCCAGAAACTGAATTCCAGGCCCGCATGGGTGCCATGGAAGCCCTGTGGAGCTACGCCGATAACGGTCAATGGCGTTTGATTGATTCGCAGCATGCTTCCGACAGCTGAAGGATTCAAGCCATAATGCGACTTCCAGTAGCCGTGGCTGATGACGACGACGGCATGGGCGTTCTGCGCATCATCTTGCTCCTCGCGAGAGAAAAACCGCCCCGCCTCAGGCTTGATACCAAACATCTCGAACACACCGCCTGAAGCCATTTCTCCCCACGCGCGCTCGACGTTCGGTGCTTCACCCACCGAGAACAGATAACCTCGATACGCGGTTACCGACTGAACCAGCCGCAAGTTGTTGCGAAAGTCCCGGAAGTCGAGATACGAAGTAGTAATTGGTTCACCGTCCGGTGCGGTGTTTTCGATCGCAACGATTCGCTCCGGTTCGGCAGTCGCCGGAAACGGACTCAGCACCAGAGATCGCAGCCAACTGAAAATAGTCGTGTTCGCCCCGATACCGATGGCAATCGTAAGAATCGCTACCGCAGCAAAGGTTGGATGGTTGCGCAAACTCCGCAGTGCATAACGCAGATCTTGTACCAGACCGCTCATTAGTGGCTCACTTTCCTCACTCGCCCTCTACATGCAGCGGGAGGGTCGGCGTCGCTGCACAGCACGCGATATACGGTAACTGATCGATGAAAAGTTGCAAGCGTCCGGCCAACAATGGCCCCAAGCTAACTTGTTGCTCTGCATCAAGATATCGTCTCGAACAGCAGATTGTGCCCGCGATGTGTGTCCAAACTCGAATTCTATTGTCCGCAGACGAACAACGATTTCACCCGGTTCGACTCCGACGATTCACACCTATTGGGTTTGGGGGACTAATGCAAAGAAGCGCCACTTTATCCCAGCTCGGTTAGTCTTTGTTCCCCTTGCACTTCTACAACAGCTGGTGTAGCTTCTTGTAGAAGCAATAGGGGAATCTGATGCCATCCCGATCCATTGATCTTCCGCAGGGCACGCTGGACCTTCTCATCCTCCGCACCCTGTCGCTCGAGCCTCTCCACGGCTGGGCCGTTTCAGAACGTATCCAGCAGATCTCCAGCGACGTCTTGCGTGTGCAGCAGGGCTCGCTCTATCCAGCGCTGCACCGCCTGGAGCGCCGCGGCTGGATCAAAGCCCGCTGGGGTATATCAGAGAACAATCGCAAAGCAAAGTTCTACGAACTCACCAAAGCCGGACGCCGGCAACTCGAGATCGAACAGGACTCATGGCAGAAACTAACGGCAGCCGTGAGCCAAATTCTCGGAACTGCCTAGGAGGTGCGCACGTGTTGCTACACGACTTGCTCTTTCGTCTGCGTACCTTGATGCGGCGCCCTGCCGTAGAGACCGAACTCGAAGACGAGCTGCGCTTTCACCTTGAGCGGCAGACCGACAAATATGTGAAGTCAGGAATGAGCGAAGCCGAGGCCTTCCGTCGCGCCCGACTAGAGTTTGGCGGACTCGACCAGGTCAAGAATGAGTGTCGCGAGGCTCGCGGTCTCAGCCTTGCTGAGTCGTTAGTCCAAGACTTTCACTACAGTGCTAGCACCCTGCTTCACTCGCCCGCATTTACCGCGTGCGCTGTGCTGACGCTGGCACTCGGGATCGGAGCGAACACTGCCATCTTCAGCGTGGTCAATACGGTTTTGCTGAATCCGCTCCCATATCCCAACCCACAGGAGTTGCTGGCTGCACGGCAAAATGAATCCCTAGCCAACCTTAAAGACATGCAGCGCCAGACCCACTCGTTCGCCAGCAGCGGTGGAGTCAACATTTCACCTATGGACTTCACGGGCAATGGCGAGCCGGTGCGCGTGCACGGCGCCTGGGTCGATGCGGGCCTGTTGGAGACACTCGGCGTTCAGCCGATGTTAGGCCATTGGATCTCAGCGGATGAGGACGTAAAAGGCGGCGCGCGGAATGTCGTGCTGAGTTATCCGTTCTGGAGGGACTTCCTGGGCGGCGACCCTCATGTGCTGGGCAGAGCGATCCGGCTGAGCGACCAAACCTATACAGTGATCGGCGTGATGCCCAGAAATTTCACTCTTCCAAGGGAGCTTGCAGATGTCTTCGTTTCGTTGTGGGCGGCATATCCCGAGGCTGCTCCCGAGCGTGGCGTGCATTTCATGCACACCTACTGGCGGCTGAAGCCGGGCGCAACGCTTGCGCAGGCGCAAGCCGAGATCGCACAAGCAGACCACCGGCTTGCCGAGGCGTTTCCCGACACAGAGAGGGAGCGCGGCACCGTACTCATGCCGCTGCATGAGCGGTTGGTGGGGGATGTCCGCCCCGCGCTGCTGATTCTGTTCGGGGCAGTCGGACTGGTGCTGCTGATTGCCTGCGCCAATTTCGCAATGCTGCTGATGGCCCGGGCTGTCACACGTCAGCGCGAACTGATGATTCGCGCCTCCCTGGGCGCACGGAATAGCCGTCTCATTCGTCAGAGGCTTACCGAGAGCACCCTGTTGGCGCTGGTGGGCGGAGCTGCAGGACTGATATCTGCGAAGGCAGGCACAACGTTGTTGCTGGCGTTGAAACCGGAAGAACTGCATCGCTTGGACGCAATTCCCGTGGACGCCCGGGTCTTCCTGTTCGTATTCGCCATCTCGCTGCTGACAGGGCTGCTCTTCGGACTTCTTCCGGCGTGGTCCGCATCTTGCGGCGATATCGCGGAAGCGTTGCGGGAGAACGCGCGCACCACTGCCACGGGCGTTTCTCGTAGTCCGTTGCGCAGCTTCCTGGTGACTGCGGAGCTTGCCCTGGCGCTCATTCTGCTGGCTGGTGCGGGATTGCTGATCAAAGGATTTCTGCGCCTGCGGTCGGTCGATCCGGGATTCAATCCGGCGAACGTCATCACCATGTACCTTCAACTGCCGGGAACCCGCTATCCGCAGATTCAGTTGCAGACGAATTTCCGGCGGGAGTTGCTCGCGCGGATTAACGCGTTCCCCGGGGCGGAGGCTGCGATGATCAGTGACCTTCCCTTGGCTGGGAATTTTGTTGGACATCGCCTAGTGGTCGAAGGGCAGCCGACGCCTGCAATGGGATCCGAGCCATTGGTGCAAGTGCTATCGGTTATGGGCGATTACCACGGCGTCATGCAGATTCCCATTCGCGCCGGACGCGACTTCAGCGAGATGGACCGCGAGGGACAACCGCGAGTGGCGATCGTTAACGAAACGTTCGTGCGGCAACTTCTTCCTGGTCAGAACCCGATTGGAAGCCGTATTAACTGGGCGCGAGCTGACGACCCCAACGACTGGATGACGATTGTCGGCATTACGGCAGACGTAAAGCATTCCGGGCTGAACCAGCCCGTGGATCCTGCCATCTATACTCCGTTCAGCCAGAATGACGAGGCGTGGCGGAAATTTATGACGCTGGTGATCCGCACGCGAGTTCCGGCAGCAGCCCTGGTCGAGGACGTGAAAAAACAGGTCTGGACCATGGACAGCCAGATTCCGCTCAGCAGCATTCAAGCGATGGACGATCTCTTGGCCGTGTCGGTCGCACAGCAACGCTTCAATGTGTTGTTGCTGGGGAGCTTTGCCGTGCTGGCGGTGGCGCTGGCTGGAGTGGGCATTTACGGTATGGTTGCCTATCGCGTGAATCAGCGCACGCACGAGATCGGAGTCTACATCGCTTTGGGCGCGCAACATGGCGATGTCCTGAGGTTGGTAATGAAAGATGGAGTGAAGCTCGGGCTGTTGGGCATCGTGCTCGGGCTTGCCGGCGCACTCGCGCTTACACGGCTGATGGTAAGCCTGCTCTTCGAAGTGAAGCCGACCGATCCCGCAACAATGAGTGGGGTGGCGTTGTTACTGGGGGCGGTGGCTGTGCTGGCGTGTTATATCCCGGCGCGCCAGGCCTTGAGCATCGACCCTATGACCGCCTTGCGCCGCGAATAACTCGCGTCGGGCTGGTGGCTTTCAGGTAATGCGAATTCAATTGGTCAGTTGGCGTCAATCGGGAAGTTAGCTCCTGGTTAGCTTGTCGCACGCTCACTCGAGCGAGCAGCCCTACTCGAAAGCGCCTGCGGTCGATGATGCTCGAGTCCTTTTCTGTTGCTTTCCCAAAGGAAGGTGGTAGTCTTTTGTGGGAAACCAACATGACTCCTTCGATAAAGCAGAAGACCGATGTCCAACAAGGAACGTTGGCCCTGATGGTGCTAAAGACACTGGATGTTCTTGGGCCACTGCACGGATACGGAATTGCGAAGCGTATCGAACAAATCAGTGGCGATTTGCTTTCGGTCAACCAGGGCACGCTATACCCGGTTCTGCTGCGGCTCGAGCAGGAAGGAGCCATCGAGTCAACTTGGGGCGCCTCGGAGAACAACCGTCGTGCGCGTTATTACCGTCTGACGCGGGAAGGCCGGCGTCAGCTCCAGGCTGAAGTGCGGGATTGGCGTCAAACAACCGAGATCATCGCGCGGTTTCTAACGGCGAAAGCGGAGCAACTGTCATGAGAGCACTGTCGCGACTGTTGAGACGCATGCGCAACTTCGCGACGCAGCGGACCGGCGAGCCGCGGTTGCGTGAGGAGATGGAGCAGCACCTTGCGCTACAGACCGAGGAGAATATTCGTGCTGGCATGAAGCCGGAAGAAGCTCGGCGGCAGGCTGTACTAATGTTCGGGCCGGCCGAGGCGATTCAGGAGAGCTACCATGCCGAAGCAGGACTCCCGCTGATCGAACGCCTGTTTCAGGATGTGCGTTACGCGCTTCGCCGATTGCGCAGAGCTCCAGCGTTCACAGTCACGGCTACTTTGACGCTCGCTCTGGGAATTGGTGCGACGACCTCAATCTTTACTCTCGTGCATGCCGTTCTGCTCAAATCATTACCGGTATCGAATCCTGACCAGCTCGTTCGTCTCGGGAAAGAAGCCGAGTGCTGCGTCGAGGGCGGATACTTTCGGGAAAAAGATTACTCCCTTGTGTCGTACGAGCTGTATACGCATTTTCGGGACGACACGAAGGGCTTTGAAGAGATGGCTGCCTTCCAGGCCGACGGCAACTTTCTTGCGATTCGGCGTGCGCACGACGCGCGTGCGGCCGAGAGCTACTTTGGCGAATTCGTATCTGGCAATTATTTCGCGATGTTTGGCGTGAGCGCTTATGCGGGACGAGCGCTGACCATGTCGGATGACGAGTCTGGCGCACCGCCCGCAGCGATGATGAGCTATCGCGTTTGGCAGCAGACGTATGGACTCGATCCATCGGTAATTGGCGGCGAATTCAACATCAATGGCAAGCCATTCACCATCGTCGGGGTAACGCCACCTGGCTTTTTTGGCGACACATTGAAGTCCATGCCGCCCGATTTTTTCTTGCCTCTTGCCACCGAGCCTCTCATTCACGGCGACAGCTCGATTTTGAAGCATGCCGATGCGGCTTGGTTGGAGATCATCGGTCGCATACAGCCGGGCGCCGACGTTCGATCGATTGAGGCGCAGATGCAGGTGGAATTGCATCAGTGGTTGCGATCGCACCTCAGTGAGTTGTACGCAGATGCGGCATTGGATATTCCAAAGCAAGTGCTTCACCTGAGTCCGGGGGGCGCCGGTATTACGAGCATGCGTCAGCAGTACGAGGACTGGCTGCGGATCTTGATGATCGTCTCGGGCTTTGTTCTGCTGATCGTCTGCGTGAACGTTGCGAACCTAATGCTGGTGCGCAGCCTGGAAAGACGCCAACAGATGGCGTTGAGTATGGCCTTGGGTGCGCAGCCGATGCGTCTTGTTCGCGGGGCCTTGACGGAAAGCCTTGTGCTTTCCTTGCTGGGAGGCGCTTTGGGGCTCGAGGTTGCGTATGCCGGGAGTCGGCTGATACTGCATTTCACGTTCGAAACGATGAGAGCCGTACCAATCAGTACCTCGCCTTCCATACCCGTCTTGCTATTCGCCTTTGGAATCTCTCTCTTAACCGGTATCGCATTCGGGATTGCTCCGGCGTGGATGGCGGCGCATGCAGATCCAGCCCAGGCACTTCGAGGTGCTAACCGGTCGACGCGTCGGGTCGGCTCACTACCCCGCAAGACGCTCGTTGTTCTCCAACTGGCGCTTTCGCTGGTGCTGCTCTCCGCCGCGGGATTGCTTACTGCGGCGCTGCGCAACATTGAGCATCAGAATTTTGGATTTGAACTTGACGGGCGGATCGTAATCCACATCGATCCGGTGCTTGCAGGTTACAAGCCCCAGCAACTCGAATTACTGTACCGCCGGATTCACGATTCGTTCACGAACCTTCCTGGTGTCGCCTCGGTCGCTTGCGTCCAATACTCACCGATGAGCGGCGATAGCTGGAGCGAGCCAATCTCAGTGGAAGGCAAATTGGAACTCGGGCGAAACGCCGATACTGAGGCAGGGTGGGCTAGAGTTATGCCGGGATTCTTTGATGTCATTGGCAATCCGATCGTAAAGGGACGTCCAATCGACGAACGGGACAAAGCTGGTGCCCAGCACGTCGCGGTAATTAACGAGGCATTTGCGCGAAAGTTCTTCAAGAATGAGGATCCGATTGGGAAGCATTTCGGCCAGGGCGGAATGGAATACGCAAACAATTATGAGATCGTCGGCGTGGCGAGGAATGCGAGATATCTAGCGTACAATCTCGAAAAACCTGTAGGTCCTTTTTTCTTTTTACCCAACACGCAGTCGACCAGCTATCCGGATTCCTTTGCCGCATCGACTGACGTCCGCTCGCACTATCTGCATGATCTCGTGGTGCGCATGAGGCCCGGTGCGACGTTATCTGAATCCCTCGCCCGCAGTACGCTTGCGTCGGTGGATCCCAATCTTGCCATCGTACGCATGCAGATGCTGAGCGACCAGGTGGCGAATACTTTTAGCCAGCAAAGATTGATCTCCCGGCTCACTTCCTTGTTTGGCATCCTGGCTCTGGTTCTTGCGTCTATTGGGATTTACGGTGTGACCGCCTACAACCTTGCTAGTCGAACGAGCGAGATCGGAATGCGTGTGGCTCTCGGAGCCCATCGCAGCGATATATTTGCCCTAATTTTGCGAGGGTCCTTTCTTTTAGTCTCATTCGGACTGCTGCTGGGCATACCGATAGCATTGGGGGTGGGTAGGTTCTTGGGCAGTCAGCTCTATGGACTCAACCAATACGATCCGATGGTTCTTTCAGCGGCGGGCGCCACTCTGGTGTTATCGGCCCTTTTAGCCGCGTTCGTTCCTGCTTACAGGGGAAGTTCAATCTCTCCGATGCAAGCACTGCGATCCGAGTGAGCAGTTGGATTCAGCAGGCGCAACCACAGCGGTTGGCAAGGGCTGGGTGTTCTTAGCGACCCCGCTCGTCATCTCGCCAGGATGAACGTCGCGATCAGCAGCACGCAAAATGCTGTCGCATGCTTGAGTTCGCTCCATCCCAGGCGACGCACGATCAATTGTGTCGGTTCCTGCACAAAATAAAACCATCCTCGGAACAAAAGCGGAGCGAATGCCAGCGATGCGATCGGCGGCATCAGCCGGGCCAGACACGCCAGCGTGATGATCGCAGTCATCAGGGCTTGGCCAAGAGCGAATGCCCAACCGTGGGCCAACTTCGCGCGGAATCCCTGGATCTTCGCGGTGTGAATCCGCAATTGAACGTAGTGGATCTGGTCCCCTGCGAACAGGATGTTCGCAATCCAAAGCATCCACGCCGTTGCGTTGAACTCTCCCGTGATTACGTAATACGCGGCCGGAGCCGAGGCCGTGAGTCCGATGATTCCTACCATCTCCGAGAGCATCCGTGCCCAGCGCCCAACCTTTTTCAGCAAAGCCTGTCCAATAAATGCGGCGGCTACGCCAGCGCCCAGCGGCCAGAGATCGGCATTTCTTCCCGCCCAAAGCAATCCCGCCAGGGCGACAACTGCAATTCCTCCCAGCAGCACAATGAACGAACGCAGCGTGTGCGACTCTTCCAAAGTCTGCGCTCTCATCGCCGTTGTTCCCAGCAGGTTTTCCAGAGGAGTCCTCAGCCAGAACAGCGCGAGAGCAGCAGTCAGTAACAGGATGAGAGGGAAGATATGGCTGGCTTGACGAAATGCAACGCCCGCTCCCGTGACCATCGGAACCAGTAGCAGGCCCCATGCGCCATGCTCGCGCGGCAGGATCAGTGCCCGCCGCCGCTCACGCCGAGCTTTCTCGCTTGTGGCGTCTTCCACAGGACTAAAAGTTACTTGATGTGATTCAGGAAAGTGTATTACCGACATGATTGCACCCCAGCGGGCGGATGCCCAATTAACCTACGCGGCCCCACTAATCCGTCGAAGTTGCTGGGGGTGCCCCGGGTCTCGCCGAATTTGCGAGACCCGGGAACTACACTCCCCATCTCAACCTTGATTCCTAAAAGAACCGACCTTATCGCCATCCCGCCATGTGGATGTGCGTCATGCCCTTCACCGCGCGCATGTACTGCGCGCGCTCGAACGCCGCCGGATCCGGGCACTTGATCTGGCTCATGCTGCCTTGCATCTGCTGCACTGAATCGTATTCGTGCTCTTCCATCCACTCGCGGAGTTCGCGTTCTACATGCCGCAGATGGTTGATCCCGTGGCGCATGAGCGAGGAGCAGAGCATTGTGACGTTCGCCCCAACCATCAGCAGCTTCACCACATCTTCAGCCGTGTGGACGCCGCTCGTAGCGGCAAGACTCGCCTTCAGCCGACCATACAGAATGCCGATCCAGGTCAGGGGCAGCCGCAAGGATTGTTGCGAACTCAGCAGCACATTCGGACGGATCTCGAGTTCTTCCAGGTCGATATCCGGCTGATAAAAGCGGTTGAACAGCACGAGCGCATCAGCGCCGGCATCATCCAAACGGTGTGCCATGTTGGTGAAGTTGCTGAAGAATGGGCTGAGCTTTACGGCCACCGGAATCGTGACAGTATTTTTAACCGCACGAACGATGTCGACATACGTTTTCTCCACATCCTCAGCCGTCAGCTTCGGATCGGTCGGGATGTAGTAGATGTTGCACTCGATCGCGTCGGCGCCGGCTCGCTCGATCTCGCCCGCGAACTTCGTCCATCCGCCCAGCGTCGATCCGTTCAGGCTCGCGATAACAGGGATGCTGACCGATGACTTGGCCTTGCGGATGTGATTGAGATACCCCTCGGGTCCCGTCTGGAATTCACTCGGCTGCGGGAAGTAGCTGAGGGACTCCGCGAAGCTCTCCGTTCCGGCAGCAAGATGGTACTGCAGATCAACCTCTTCTTGTCTCAACTGCTCTTCAAACAGAGAGTAGAGCACTACGGCCGACGCACCCGCATCTTCCAGGCGGCAGATTCCGTCCATGTCGCGCGAGAGCGGGGATGCCGAGACCACCAGAGGCGAAGCGAGCTTCATGCCAAGATATTTAGTGCTGAGGTCGATCATCGAATTCTCCTTGCTTGCTGGCACGCCAATTAAGCGGTGCCCCAGGTCTCGCCGAATTTGCGACACCTGGGTATCAGAATTCTCACTTCGTAACGCCCACCGGACTCGGTTTCCCCGGAGCCGCTTTTGCATCTTCTTTCACCGCAGCCGCAGGCTCCTTTTCCCGTGACGCCAGGTATTCGTACATGTGGAAGCGCTTCTCCACGTCCTGCTGCGCGGCCTTCCACAGCCGCTCCGCGTCTTCTGGCTTGCTCTTGGTGAGCATCTTGAAGCGCGTCTGTTGCAGCAGGTACTCCTGCACCTTCCGGTTCGGAGCGCGCGAGTCAAGCGACAGTGGGTTCTCCCCAATCTCTGCCTTCTCCGGGTGATACCGATACAGCAGCCACTGTCCGGACTCGACCGCCACCTTCTGGTCCGTCATCGCCGTCGTCATATCAATGCCATGCGCGATGCAGTGCGAGTACGCGATGATGATGCTCGGCCCGTCATACGCTTCGGCTTCCAGGAACGCCTTCAGCGTGTGCTCGTCCTTCGCGCCCATAGCCACGCTAGCGACGTACACGTTCCCGTAAGTCATGGCCATCATGCCGAGATCTTTCTTCGGTCCGGGCTTGCCGCCAGCGGCAAACTTTGCCACAGCTCCCCGAGGAGTCGACTTCGATGCCTGCCCGCCAGTATTCGAGTAAACCTCGGTGTCGAGCACCAGCAGGTTCACGTTGCGCCCGCTCGCCAGAACGTGGTCGAGGCCGCCGTAGCCGATGTCATACGCCCATCCGTCGCCGCCGATGATCCACACACTCTTCTTGACGAGCATGTCGGCCACAGCGAGAAGCTGCTTGGCGTCCGGTTTGTTTACCTTCTGCAGCCGCTCTTTCAGCAGCGCTACCCGCTGGCGCTGATCGTAGATGTCAGATTCATCCTTCTGCTTGGCTGTGATCAGATCAGTCGCGAGATTCTCGCCGACGTCGTCCGCGAGTCGCCGCACCAGTTCCTGCGCATACTCGGTCTGCTTGTCGATCGATACACGGAACCCAAGTCCGAATTCAGCGTTGTCTTCAAACAGCGAGTTCGACCAGGCCGGACCGCGTCCATCAGCATTCTTCGCCCAGGGCGTCGTCGGCAGGTTCCCGCCGTAAATTGACGAGCATCCGGTTGCATTAGCTACAACAGCGCGATCGCCGAAAAGCTGCGAGACCAACTTCACATAAGGTGTCTCGCCGCATCCCGAGCAGGCGCCCGAGAACTCAAACAGCGGTTCCTGCACCTGTTGCTGACGGATCGTCCCTACCTTGATCTTGCGACGATCGAGCTCAGGAATCTTCAGGAAGAATTCCCAATTCTCTTTCTCCGGCGCCCGCAACGGCGGCTGCGGAACCATATTGATCGCTTTCAGCCGCACTTCACTCTTGTTCTTCACCGGGCAGACATCGACGCAAACCCCGCATCCTGTGCAATCTTCCGGCGCAACCTGGATTGTGTACTTCATCCCCGCCCATTCTTTGTCGCGCACATCGCTGGACTTGAATGTCTCCGGAGCGCCCGCCAGTTCCTTGCTGTCATACACCTTGATCCGGATGACGGCATGCGGGCAAACCATCGCGCACTTTCCGCACTGAATGCAGATCTTCGAATCCCAGGCCGGAATTTCGAGCGCGAGATTCCGTTTTTCCCATTGCGCTGTCGCCGTTGGGAATGTTCCATCGCAGGAAAAAGCGCTTACCGGCAGCTCGTCGCCCTTTCCTGAGTAGATCGTAGCCAGAACATCGCGCTCGAATTTCGGTGCTCCCGGGAAAACTGGAGGAAGCTCAACCTTGCTAGTGACCGCTGCCGGGACTCTTACCTCAAACAGGTGCGCCAGGGTCTCGTCCACGGCCAGCATGTTTTTCTTGACGACTTCTTCGCCCTTCCTGCCATACGTGTGGCGGATGGATTCGCGGATGGCCTCGATGGCCTCATCTCTCGGCAGAACCTTCGAAATCGCAAAGAAGCAGACCTGCATGATCACGTTCATGCGCGATCCCATGCCGGTATCCTTCGCAACCTGGTAAGCATCAATCACATAGAACTTGGCTTTCTTCGCGATGAGTTGTTGCTGCACTTCGCGCGGCAGATGATCCCAGACTTCGTCCGTGCTGAATGGGCTGTTCAGCAGGAACACGCCGCCTTCCACCAGCGAGCTCAGCATGTCGTACCGCTCCATGAAGATCCACTGATGGCAAGCCACGAAATTAGCTTTCGATACCAAATAGCTCGACTTGATTGGCTGCGGTCCAAATCGCAAGTGGGAGACAGTCATCGCCCCGGATTTCTTCGAGTCATAAACGAAGTATCCCTGCGCATAATTGTCGGTGTTCTCGCCGATGATCTTGATCGAGTTCTTGTTAGCGCCGACGGTGCCGTCGGCTCCGAGTCCATAAAACATCGCGCGAACCACGCTGTCCGGCTCCGTCGAAAACGTTGCATCGTAATCAAGGCTGGTATGCGTGACGTCATCGTTGATGCCGACAGTGAAATGGTCCTTCGGCTGTGCTTTCTTCAGGTTGTCGTACACGGCCTTGACCATTGCCGGTGTAAATTCCTTCGATGACAGCCCGTAGCGTCCACCAACAATCGTGTAGGGACGGACGCCTTCGTCCGTCCCGCGAGCGGAGCGAGCGTTAGTCGAGAACGCAGCGGGAACTGGATATCCTTTGCTGATCGCTTCGTGAACTGCGTTCACCACATCCAGATACAGCGGTTCGCCGATCGCACCGGACTCCTTCGTCCGGTCGAGGACCGCGATCTGGCGAACCGTCGGCGGCAATGCCTCCATAAACGACTTCACACAAAACGGCCTATACAGCCGCACTTTCAGCACGCCAACTTTCTCCCCACGTGCATTGAGACAGTTCACCGTCTCATCCGCAATTTCCGCGCCCGATCCCATGACGACAACCACGCGCTCCGCATCCGGCGCGCCCACGTAATCGAACAGGTGATACGACCGCCCGACGATCTCAGCGAACTTGTTCATTACTTCTTGCACCTTGGCAGGTGCCGCGTCGTAGTACTTGTTTGCCGTCTCGCGAATCTGGAAGAACACGTCAGGATTCTGTGCCGTACCGCGCAGCACCGGATGATCCGGTGACAGCGCCCGCTGCCGATGCTCGATCACCCGCTCCATATTGATCATGGCCCGCATGTCGTCTTCATTCAGCATCTCGATCTTGCTGACTTCGTGCGACGTCCGGAATCCATCAAAGAAATGCAGGAAGGGAATTCGCGTCTCCAGCGACGCCGCGTGCGCGATCAGCGCCAGGTCCATCGCCTCCTGCACCGAGTTCGAGCACAGCATGGCCCATCCCGTCGTGCGGCAGAACATCACGTCCGAGTGATCGCCGAAGATCGACAGCGCATGGGTGGCCACTGTACGCGCCGTCACATGGAACGCCGCTGGCGTCAGTTCGCCGGCAATCTTGTTCATGTTGGGGATCATCAGCAGCAATCCCTGCGACGCCGTGAACGTCGTTGCCAGTGATCCGGTCTGCAGTGCACCATGCACGGCTCCTGCCGCGCCTCCCTCGCTCTGCATCTCGACCACATGAGGAATGCTTCCCCACGCATTAGGCACCGCCTGCGAAGCCCACTCATCGGCCCACTCGCCCATCGGCGACGAAGGCGTGATGGGATAGATCGCGATAACTTCGTTTACCCGGTAAGCGACGTGCGCGACGGCCTCGTTGCCGTCCATCGTCTTGAACTTGCGCTTCATGTAATCCCCCGTTCAGTTATCTCGACGGGAACCACTCGGTGGTCCTGCGATAGATAGAGGATGCCCGATGCCGGGGGGCGATGTCGGGACGTAGATTCACACCGGGGTGTGATTGAAATCACATGAATTCAGCAAGTCCTTGCGTCCTGTAAACTTAGCAGTCGGTTGTTTTGCAACAGCTATTTTCAGGAGGAATAGATTGCCCGATCACTACCATGACCCTGCCGATCTCCGGCTTTTGAAGGAGATGAGCAAGCTAGCTCCCACGGAGTTCACCGCCTGGCTCAACCTCGACAAGATCGTTGGCCGCGAAGATGGCGCCATCCCAAGGAAATATCGCGAACTTATCGCGCTGGCGGTGGCATGTACAACGCAGTGCCCCTACTGCATCGAAGTCCACGCGAAAGCCGCCAAGGGAGCAGGCGCGTCGAGGGAAGAGATAGTCGAAAGCTCGTTCCTGGCAGCAGCCCTAAGAGCCGGAGGCGCCGCCACCCATGCCGCCATGGCCCTGAAGTTCTACGACAAAGCCTAACTGTGTTTATGTAGCCCCGGACGCCTTCGTCCGGGGCGCCCCAGCGGAAGTTTGTTGGCGCGGGGCTGACGCTGTAACGGTCCAGTAGCGATTGGAAGCGCGAATTCTACACAAAGCGTTGGTCAACGGACCGCAAGCGTATACCCAACCGCGGTCTTAGGAACGTCGTAAACCCCGAAATCGCAACTGTAAACAGTCCAAGCCTCCCTCGTATCGGAAGCATCAGTAGTAGAAGTCCAGTAATGCTCAGTCTCAATGTAATTCGTAAAAATGGGCGCCTGAAAAATCGTGCCGTCCTTATTGACATACGTGTAATCGAAATACTGCGCCATATTCGTCTGGGCGCGATCCGCAAGGCTCAGCAGTTCCGCGCGATTGGGCATACGCCACTGTCCGGCAGTCGATCCGTCCGTCAATCCGCACTGTCCACTGGCCAGCGCATTCACCGAGTCCAGCGCGTCTGACCATTGTCCCCGAACGCAGTCCCCCTGCTTAAGCCAGACGAGTCCCGTCATCGTGTCCGTGATTGTGCCATCACCCCGATCGATAAACCGAGGAAAGATCAGCGGCACACCAGCCTGCACGCCGCCATCATCACCCTCAGCGTAAGGAACGTAAAAGCCCGTAGCTTGTAGTTGAACGCCACCCGCGCTCCCCGAATCCTTGACCGCCCACACCGCGTTCATCGATGAGGCCTTGATGTTCGCGTTCACATCATTCATATACCGCCCGTCACTCATACGAATCGCCCACGCTTTCGAAGACCCTGCCACGCCGCCGTAGTAACTCGTCGAACTCCAGTACACACCGCCACCAACATTCGCAAACGGATGATTTGCCGACAGTGCAGGACTCGCCGCAGACGCATCAATCAAGCTCTCCAGTTCCACTAGATTCGGCATGCGCCAATCGCCAACCGCAGATCCATCGTTGAGTCCGCATGCTCCGGACGCGAGTTGACTAACGGAAGCAAGGCCATCGCTCCATAGCTCCGACCCAAGACATCCCGCGTCCTGCAACCAGACCAGGCCAGTCAAATTGTCGGTAACAGTCCCGTTCCCGTTATCCATGCGGGAAGGGGAAGCGTCGATTCTCAACATCCATCGCTCGTTTTCCTCGCTACCCAAAGAGGCGCAAATCAGTCCTCGATCGGCTCAAACCAAAGGAGTTTTTGTTGTGGAAAATAAGGGCCCCGCGCAAACAAACAGGGGTGCCCCATGTCTCGCAGCATTTGCGAGACGTGAGAATACTCAATCGAAGCAAGCAAAGGAGCGAGGAATTAGCCACTGCTAAGTCCTGTGAAACCAATATTTTGCGTGTAAGTTGAATCGGCTCAATATTTTACGAGGATTGCTGGCGCCTAGGTCCAAGCAACTCCATTGTTTCTAGGATTTTACGGAAATCGGGTCGTCAGAAAATTTTCGACCATCCACTGGCGACAGACAGAAACGACTTACCGGTTTTCCTCCAAGCGGGATGAACGAGGCATGCTGAAAGCCCTGTTCTGCTCTTC
>Ga0207693_10000063_pt1 | contig 92603 bp, 79 predicted proteins | sample LARL81metaG_FD_184347 | JGI IMG/M metagenome (GOLD analysis project Ga0207693, IMG submission 184347) | Corn, switchgrass and miscanthus rhizosphere microbial communities from Kellogg Biological Station, Michigan, USA - LAR L8-1 metaG... | ecosystem: Host-associated > Plants > Roots >...
CCTGGATGTTTCGTCTATTTAATAAAATAACACACTACACTCAATCTGACTGTTTTCCATATACTCACAGGAGCTTTTGTGGGCATTTGTCTGATCAAAGGTACCAGTCAATTAAGCTGATTTCCGTAGCTGACATCGTCACATATATGTAACTACACGCTCGTTGAAAAGAGTGTGACCAAAACGCTCGCAATAGATCTCGATTCAGTCTTGGCGGACACTATGACAATATGGACGGCTGTATATAGCAATATGTATAAAACTCAAATATCAAAGGATGAGATGACCTCTTGGGATATTACTAAAATTCTGCCAATATCTGCGGAGGAGATATCTGGGATTTTTATATACGTATGGACCCATCTCTGGAAGGAGATACCTCCGACCGAGCCCAATTTGGCAAATATTGTTAAGCAGATTCACAAAAAGGGGTATAGGATTTCTATTCTCACAAAACGGGAGAGAGAAACCGTACCATATGTCGCAAACTGGTTGGATTATTATGATATCTTCTCGGATGATCTTATATTCGTATACGATGCGACACCAAAAGCAGTGTATCAATTTGACATCCTCGTTGATGATGCACCGATAAACTTAATCGATATAACATCACCGAAAGTAGGAATTCTATTTAATCAACCATGGAATCTTGGCTTTAACTGGCCCATTCGGGTCGGCTCAATTAGCCATATGGAATCTAAGCTGTAGAAATGAGTGTGGACGAGTACTTATAATAAGAACACCATAAGATGGAGACTACCCAATATCATTTGGACAGGACTCTGTATACTCAGGAACCTGTTGTTGGCATATTAGTGATGGTTATCATTTCTGCAAATCATAGTGATCTTTATTTCGTCATAACAGGGTTTTGTACTAGCCGAACTAGGATCGCTGTTAACCGCTCTAACTATTTCCACATTACTTGTATTCGGTAGAGTATATGCATCCTGCACCATTCTTGTCTTGTTATCCCAATGCAGAATTTCAATGGAATGCCAATATACAAGACTGTATAGAAGGATCATTAAGATAATGCCGCTAGCGATAAGAGCAATTCCGGCATATATCAAAAGTCTCTTCTTATCGCTTCTATTTAACACTCAATAGTAGCACCAATTATCGGGCATTTGTATTTGTACCTTTCATTCTCACTATAAAAAACCTGTGTTGTTGAGGGTACGACTAGCGTGATGATTTCTTCAAATAATTTGCATCAACTGTAACAGGTATCTGGTATGGTGAATCGAGCAATACTACTGTTGCCTCTTGTTTTTCATAGTCTACCCTAGTTATCTTAGCCTTCATTGATTTGAAAGGCCCTCCGATAACCTCAACGGTATCATCCACGCTTAATTCAGCTACTACAGGTTTCTTGACAATATAACCTTCTATATCTTTAAAAGGCAATTCGCCACGAATTTGTCCCCTTACATGTCTAACACCTGCCAACGCTTCAAACGCTACCATTGAATCAGGAGCTTCGATTATTATATAACCCTTGAAACTATCGAGCACAAGTATAGAATAGATCCCAATCTTTTTAGCGGCGACTTTGTTTTGAAGAATATTAGCTACTACTCGTTCCTGTCCTCCGGTGGTTCTAATAGCAAAAAATTTTGATTCGATTGTCTTCAATTTTTCTTCTGGTAAGATGCTATTCGAATCTTCGTTAGAAGATACCTCTTCATGAGTCATAGGTGAATGTGACTGCCCACGTTGTTCAGGAGTTTGGATATCCTCAATAATTTCCAGATTTTCTTTATTGTTATCTCCTACATCAGATAAATCACTTAAAACCTCATCATCAGAATGTTTACTTTTTTCAAGATAATTGTTCATAATTCCTATTTCGTTAATTAATAGTCCTAACGCAATTTATAAATTTACTTAACTTGTATCATACAAATTCGCTATTTGACTCAAATATACGGCAATTCTCTTTGTACTTAGATAAGTTCGGAAATAAGATTTATCACTAAATATTCTATTAGGAATAGGGCCAGTACCATATGTATTTATACGATTAATAACTCCATTGCAATATTTTCGAGGTAGTAATCAGCATATTACAATACGCAATTATAGAGACTATTTGGTAATTTCTAGACATATGAGTCTGAAATATAATATTAAAAGTACTATTGTACAGCTAGATAACGTACTCGAACAAAGGCGGACGAGGCTGTTCGGAGCGGCTTCTGCAAATAGAATTACCGGGTGTAATATATCTAAATTTACTATTGGATAGATGCGAAGAAATAGAACAAAAGAATCTATGAATAGGAAGATCAGCAACAAATGATACTTTCTTGGGAAATGAACGTCCAATCCTTGGTGTTTTTATGAAGTAAATAGACAACTATCCGTTGATATTATAACAAATCATGATTCCAAACTTACATAAGTAACGTTTAGAGAAAATTTGAGATATAGGAATACACTTTACTGAATTTCAACACATATCCGGAAACTAACTCTCCTAGACTTAAGTTACTTTTGAAGATAGAATTAATTGGTGTTATCTGTACCTAAAGACATCTTGGTGCAAAGTTATTACACACTTATAGCTTCGGAAACGGATTTGGCAAGTAGGACAATGTTAAACTATTTGATTAATAATAAGGGGTTTGAAGTCACTGAGAAGAGTTCTGGTATCTTTGAATCAAAAATCCACAAAAATGTAAAACTTTATGTCTCTGAACTTGAACTTCTTTCTCTAGAAGATATTGATGCAGATATTCACGGATCAAAGGCAATAATTTTTTTATCCAAACACGAATCGACGAAGAAAATTCCGACTCTTACTTGTCATTCTACGGGCAATTTTTTGGATAATGCTTATGGAGGGAACCCGAAGGAACTTGGTTTATGCTATCCGTCTCTGCAGAAAAATTTCATGAACAGGATTAATAATAAGAAATCCTTAGTGCCAGGTTACGAATTAAGCATTGAAGCCACGCATCACGGACCAACATCATTACTATGCCCAGTTTTGTTCGTGGAAATAGGATCTTCTTACAATCAGTGGACTGATATTAATGCTGCCTCACTTGTTTGCGATACAGTGCTTGAGGTAATCACACTAGGATTCAGGAATTGCGTTAAAATAGGCGTCGGACTAGGTGGCTCCCATTACCCAGAGAAATTCAACAAATTGCTGCTGGAGTCAGAATACGGTCTTGCTACTATAGCTGCTAAGCATAACCTACATCTTATTGATCATAGCATGCTCAAACAAATGTCCGCAAAAAGCATTGAAAAAGTAACTCATATTGTAGTCGACAAAAAAGGGCTGGGTAAGGAAAGAAGGCGAATAATGAACCTAATAAGCCATTTTGGTCTTGAGATACTGTCCGTGTAATGGATGTTAATTGCTATTATTATTTCGGACATCAATTTGATTTATTATGGATATTTTACTTCCAGTTTGTTTAATGGCTCTATGTAAAATCTATTAGTAACTCTCAATTAGAATCATTCGTGACTGTAGGCGATTATAAAATCAAAGTTGTCACAATATTTCTGATACATGATGGAAAGATATTACTTCTCAAACGCAGCACGAATGTAAGAACAATGAAAGGTATGTGGGCCGGAATAAGTGGATATTTAGAGAATGAGGACCCGTTAATTCAGGCTCTGAAGGAAATACGAGAGGAAAGCGGGCTTTCAGAAAGTCAAGTAGATCTTCTTAGGCGTGTAGAACCATTGGAAGCTAGAGATATCCAGCTTCCTAATATTGTGTGGATTGTACATCCGTTCTTGTTCAGATCAAATACACTGTCAATCAAGATAGACTGGGAACATGACGAATACAAGTGGATAATGCCACATGATCTGGACAAATACAAAACTGTTCCGAAGCTAAAGGATGCTTTGGAAAAATTACTCCACTAATATCGTCATTAAGATAGATACTGATTCCGTTCCTCAAATAGGTTCTGAACACATCAGATATTAGTTTATGCCAATTCAAATAAAAATATTACATTGTAACTATTTCCAATAGTATCATTATTAACAATTAGTCAACACCGGTCGAATTAAGTCCTTATTTCTTAGATTCGTCTACACTGAAAATTAAGGTCTGAACCTTGCTACCAGGTATGAAATACGATTCTCGTATGTTCCTGGAAAAATATTCTTTCTGAGGTCTATCAGATTCTATATGAAAACCAGACGTGGTACCGATAGATTCGAGTTCGGTAAAGCATTTATTAGATTTGTCAATATCAGTTAGAACCTGGAGGGAACCCTTTGTGCGTAATTTTGATGACATGTGGAAGAATAACTGTGTCAGTTCTGACTTGTTATTGTTCAAGCCTTTGGAAAAATGCTGTTCAGGCAGAACCAATAAAAAATTGTCGACGGATCTATTTGTAATATTTGGAACCAGTTTGTGAGTATCTCCCCAAAATGACGAGGCATTAGGAGGATCCAGATCTGCAAACCTTGATTTAGCCTTAGAAACTTCCATCTGATCTTTTCCAATTCCAATGAAATACTCTGCCCAATTATTTACTGCGATTTCTTCCAGAATGTCTCCTCTTCGCATTTCTATTTCTATATTAACTTTGAGATATAGTCTTCGTGCCTTGTTAATTGTTCTATTGAGCTGAGTTGACGGGTTGCCTTCGTGAAAAAATTGGTATATAAGGTTCCATCTTTGTCTAAAAATATCCGGAAATTGTCGGGTCCGAATGAGCTCTTTAAAGAGATCGGTTTCGGCAAAGTCAGAAAAAAACTCGTCAGTTCTCGACACCGCTTCAAACTTAGGAAGATATAGTTCTTCATACAGGTTGGTAACTCTGTCCCAAGCCCTAATGGGATCCGAACCCATGTAGGTAACAGATAAGTCAGCTAGCCATAGTATCTCACCAATTAATTTTATCTTATTTGAATCTGATCCCATGTTTTCAAGATAGGTTAAGTGTTCCACAAATTTTTTCTGAGCAAGCTCCTGTTTGAAATATGGAAAATCAGTTCTCCAAATCAACGCTTCAATAATTCTAGCTTCAGTTATAGTATTGTCTTCTGGTTTGATATATTCCGGATGGGTTGTAATAAATTCTATAGGAGGTAAGAGTGCCGATTTGTATTCTCTGAAGTAATTTTCAAATTCGTATTTAGTCATAGTAAAATATGCAACGTGGATACCAGTCTTTTGTAATTCATTTATAGTTCTCACTACGCTGGGCCCTTTGGGATTAGCAGCTGGACTCCGAGTGGCCTCCAGTTGGGCTGGATCATAATCGTGCAAAAGGCCAGCTATTAAAAGTAATTCATAGTCAACCGGATTAAACTTATAATTATGAAATTCCCTGGGTAACATTTGTAAACTTAAATAGGAAACTTCAAGAGTGTGATGGAAATTATGATATTCGCTTGATCCCTCGCCAATCCCTTGTGATGTATAAGCGTTTTGAAGGAACCTTATGAGTGTTCTAATTCTTGCAATCTTGTCATCGGATACTCCTCTTTGTTCAGCAACCTGAACTATAGCAGAAATTAACTCGTCATCTTTTATATTCGCTAGGTTCTCATTAGTATATGCGATAGTCCGTTTTTTAGCACCAGGCAAATGTCTGATGGTTTCGTCGTAGATAAGCCTAATAGGCAGGCTCTTATTTATGTAAATCCCTAGTGTTGTCAACTTCCATGGATATTTGATCCTCGGTCTTTCTCTCTCTATAATTTCCTCCGAGGCCTGAACTAGCTTTCTGTTAAGTTCAGCTATATGTGTAGCAATGTTGGTATCCTGAGACTTCAAAGCTCTTTGATTCATAAGCCTGGCCCTTTCAGTATTCATGACTATCCACTGAGGTATCTTTACCCTGTATCTATAGCGTTTATGCATTTTACGCTGAGATCCGTATTGTGATATCGTCTCTTTATAAGTAACAGCAACATTTCGTCTCTCTACATTAAAAGGTAGGTCGCTATCCTGCACAACCTGAAGAATAATTTCTTTAGCTCCAGTCTGGAGCCCTAGTAAGACATGCCAATATTTGCCTTTATCTAGCCATGCGGGCACCTGAGTTTCTTTATCCCAAAAGTCGATAGGACCTAGCGGAAGATAACCATTTTCATACTCTTTTGTTTCGGGATTATAAGATCGATACTCGTAAGTTCCAATCTGTGGGTCCAGATTACGTGCAATTGTTCTTACATCCGTGATTAGGTCCGCCGACTTCGTCAGCTCACGATATGCCATCACTCCCCAGATTGTTCCCAAGGCACTAAATAAGGTAAAAATTTCAGCTTGAATGTCGACCTGATGAAGTGCTAAGTATCTAGGTGCGAGTGGTATCCCAAACCAACCAGTCGCTAAGATGCCCATAAAAGCTAGGGTAATGAATAACCATCTGGCAAGATCGTTATATGTTAAGCTGAATGAATAACTACTAAACTGCAAAGGCAGATCTAGAGAATCACTATCATGAGGATCTTTGACCTGTCTAATAATTTCAGTCATATGGTGGGAGAATGACGAATGGATAATTTTCAGAACAAAAGCTCTCCCATTTCCAATATTCATTAATATGCTTAACTTGTTACACTCGACAACACTATATATTTGCACCAAAAGTTAGGTAACATTGTGCAAATTGTATCTAGATGACTTTCTTTGATATAAAGCAATGGCAGATACATGGATACTAAATGAAAATCAAAATGGAGATCAATGTCTCTATGCATAAAGTACGAGATTGCCAATTGCCGGATGTTACCTCCTCCTCACATTCATATTTCCTACCTATGATCTCACTACTATTTTTCCTCTCATTGTCTCTGGATGCAAAGAGCAATAATACTCGTACACTCCGGCCTTTTTTGTGGCAATTGCGGTTATAAAAGACTGATCGGCTGACAGGTAAGATGTATTAATACCTAAACCATCAACTATGAAGTCGTGTCTTACAAAATCTTTGTTTAGTATAATTAGTTTTTTTGGAAGATTTGTGTTTGCATAAATTGTGGGATTAGTTCCATTAAATCGATTATCTTGTGCAATTAGCAGTATTCCATTCGCAGTCTTTACTCTCGATTCAATAGTCGTATGGGTTAGATTGCCAACGGCCCATATTATGCCAACTGACATAAAGGATACGGCAACAATAGCTATTATGTTAGTATTCATCGCATCATGGAACCTCCTATATTAAGAGCAACTTATCATGTATTCATTTTGGTGTATTAAACTAATCTATCAGCCTGAAATTCAAGGTTTAAAAGATTCATTAAGAATATCTTCGAAACTTAGTCTATCTATCAAAGTACAAAATCCTAGAAACTAAGATTAATAATTGACCAAATGTGACTCAATTTCGTGGCTAAAGTAGAGAGCGTTAATAACAAAATGTTGGGTCTCTCATTTATCTCTCTAGGTTTAATTTATGTTATTATGCTCTTTGGAGTTTACATTGCCGCCTCTCATCAGGGATTGTCTTGCGAGGGTTGGCCGCTATGTCCAAACGGGTTCAGCTTTCCACCAGAAAAATATTTCTTTGAGCATTTCCATAGGATGCTTGCCATTACTACCTCCGCTATTGTGATTGTTACAGCCCTTTACGCGGTGAAAAGAGTTAAAGCTGCAAGGAATCTCTCAGTCGTATCTGTCATCATAATTATAATCCAGATCATCTTAGGTATGCTAGTAGTAGACTCCAAGCTAGAACCTTTGTTAGTTGCTGCTCATTTATCTACTGGGGTACTTTTGTTTGCAACGATGTTGACGATTTTTCTCATAACGTATAGACTTAAAGCGTTGAAAAAGTAATAGCATATCACACGCTAATGATAAACCGTGTAATTGATTCTATGAACACCATATGATAGGATGATAAATGTCTTAGGAATACTTGTTCACTTTTGAGCTTCGTATCATCTCAGGCTGTATATCTGGAAAAAAATTAGGATGATAGTAATGTTGGCGAATTCGTGATTGATCCATTTGATAATTTCATATTATAACAGGCATAATTGCCTGGCTTATGGTCAAGCTGAGAGTGTTAGACTTGAAAGCATCAAAACTCACAATGTTCAGGTTCAACTCTTGTATCTTTATTAGTATATGTTGGTCTACCCTTTAAAATATTTAGCAATTACACAAGAAACGGAAGGAATTCCCAGAATTTGTTCTACCAAATGAATATTGTAAAAGATGGAAGCGATGATTGGTATCGTCTAAATATTGAGCAAGAAGTACAACGGTGAATGAATGACAGGAAGACTCCGATATTGTAATGAAACCGTGTCACTTACCCATTCTGATCATTTGACTTGATACCAAAATATAAGATCCTATATAGTTACGAAATAGCTGGAAAAATCTATCTAAACTCTAAGATTACTCCAGACCTATTCTAGGTAACTTCTCCTCATCCGAGGTTCGTTCTAGTAGTAAGAATTGTTTGTAATGAATTTTTAACATATCAGAATATGATAAATGAATACTATAGCAAGGGCAGAGTCCAATTATGCTGGAGCAAATTTCTTTTCAGCCGGTCACCGACCACATTTATATGGCAATATTTAAGATTACCACATATAGTGAGAGGTATAATATAGTAGAAATAATCTTGTCCTACTTTGTCACTGGTAACCAGAAGCTAAAGGTAGCACCATTGCCATTTTCATTATTATTACCCCATATTCTGCCTCCGTGAGCTTCAACAATGTTTTTTGATATAAATAAACCCAATCCAGTTCCTCCATCTGAGCTCGAAGCAAACTTTGTGAAAAGCTTAGGCAATATCGCGGGATCTATGCCAGTCCCGCTATCTTTTACGGCAACAACAACACCTTTACGACCATCATGTTCAGCACTGTGACCTTCTACGGTTTCTGTTGAAATAGTTATAGTTCCTTGCTTGGTGAATTTAATAGCATTAATTAAGAGGTTTGAAGTCACCTGATTAATTCTGTTCTTATCAGCCTGTATGTATATATCTTCTTTACCGTTAAAGATTGGTTCTATTTTTATATTGCTATCTTTATTTTTGGTAGCAGTATAATTCCTGGAATCCGTTACGGCATTCAGTATCAGCTGGTTTAAATTGAATCTCTCCTTATCGAGTGTCAGCGAATTACTCTCTATTCTTGTGACGTCCAAGATATCCTCAGAAAGGTTTCGCAGTCTTTTTGCGTTTCTGATTATTACGTCCAAGATTTTATCCTGCTGGAACTGCGCTTCAGTTTTTCTGTAACGAAGAACCTCAGACAAGCCAATGATTGGTTGGATAGGAGTTCGTAGTTCGTGGGCAGCAATATTAATAAATTCCTCCTGCATCTTATCACGGACCTTTAGTTTTTCGTTGGCCAATGCCAGTTGGCTGTTTGATATATCCAACTCTTTAGTTCGTCTTTTCACCTCTGTGTTTAAGCTATCGGTCCATTTGAAAAGTAATATAATTAACACGGATATCGCCGCAAAAGTACCTCCAAGAAGTGTAAACATTTTTTCATCTTCAATAGAAAGCAAGCCCTTTACATCAGAGTAGATTTGCGTGATTGGCGTTACTACTTGAACGAAGTACATAGGTTTGCCATTCACAAAAATAGGAGAGCCTGTTGTCAACCGTTCGCCTCTACCATAATCGTAGATCGCAGCGCCAGGTTTACCTTCTAACAATGCATGGGTTAGGTTATTTAGGATAAAATTTTGATTAATAAAGTGTTGGGTATAATTCCCAAAGAAGTTTTGTCCCACTAGTGTCTGACTAGCACCATTTGCCAACATGGTACCGTTTGTATTATACGCAACCAAAAATGGCTTCTCGATATGCTCAACATTTCCATAATGGGCAAAAAAGGGGACTGTAGGTATTGACGTGGCAATTATCCCAAGAAACTGTCCGGTCTCCCTGCTAATAATCGGATAGGATATGAAAATTGTGTACATGCCCTCTCTCTCAAAGCCGTCAGAAAATACTGGTTTTAGAGTAGTTCTTGTATTCATAACCCAATCCCTTAGGGAATAATCTGCACCCAAAATAGCCCCCTCAGAACCGGCGGGAGAGTAGCTTAACTTTACAATATTATTTTTATCCAGAAGAAATAGCCTATCTATAACCTTGCTAAACTGAACGTACTTTTCGCCAACTAGTTTCGAAGACTTGTCCGCGGAAAGATTTCCCTGTTGTAAATACAGAGAATTTGCCAATCCATCAAGCATACCGACAACCAAATTCAAATCTGAACCAGCATGAAGTGAAATATCAAGGGTAGATCCTATCTGACGCTGTTTTTGCTGTGAAAGTAAATTGGATTTAATATCGTGTTCAGTGATACTTTGAATATAGAATACGAAAGCAAGAGAAAATGCGACAATCAAAATTATAGAAATGACACCTATTTCCTTTATTCTTTTGGAAAGCAAGTCCATGTCTACGAAATCCTCTTATAATTAGAATTAGCTCAGTGTTCCTATAATAAGGCTTTTTATTGAGAATTTTAACTTGCAAAATAATATCAATAGCTGAGGACATTTACTATTCTACGGCTACAAATTGTAGATTTTATATTAACTCTCTATTCTATCAAACATTTTCGTAATCGTATTACAAGGGCTCGATACTACAATGTACACCGTAGCTGTTGATCAATCCTTGTACCTTCGAGATTAAAGATCCTTTAATCATAAAGAACGGAACATAACTTTTTATTGGAATGACAAGTAAAACGATTATTTGTTAGCTGTATCCTGTAAAAAAATAACTTTGCAATAGATTATCCTGGTAGGAAAGTAAATAACAAATAGTGTGTCAGATAAGAAGCAAGGGTTAATAGGGGTTAAGTTCTTTGATGCGTTTGACTGTGCCTAAACTTTCAGCTGTTTATGAACTTCTTGTGGTAGGACTTGTTCTGAGTATGGTAATTTCCACAGTTAGCCCAAGCACGACGGTTGTAGTAGCTCAACAGAAAAAGCAAGTCGTAATTAACGCCATGCTTGATAATTTAGGAAATGTCATAAAATGGGATGATCTCTTGCGACCAGCCGTACAGGAGTTGAAGTCCAGACATCCAGACCTAAATATCCAAATAAACTATACTACGACTCCTTACAATCAGACTAGGACTCATCTATTAAATTCATTGGGAAATAAAAGTGCTATTGATTTGATCTCAGTCGACCAAATCTGGCTTGGGGATTTTGCTCAAAGAGGATATCTGACAAACCTTACGGAATTCGTAAAGATTTGGGGTAGATCTTCTGATTGGTATCAAACAAATTTTGATGGAGGGGTGTATAAAGGCAAAGTGTATGGTATATGGGCGTGGACGGATGTTAGGGGGATGTGGTACTGGAAGGATTTATTAAATAAGGCTAATGTCGATCCTGACTCCCTGAAAACGTGGGATGGCTATATATCATCAGCAAGGAAAATTAATTCTGTTTTAGGACCTAAGGGGATCTTAGGAGCAGCCCTCGTTGGTCTAAACTATTCTCCAGATCTTTGGTATCCTTATCTGTGGATGCTCGGGGGTGATATTCTTGTGATGAAAGATGGACACCCAAGAACGGGAAGTTATTGGTTTCCAGCTTATAATAGCTCAGCAGGTATTAAAGCACTCGAATTTATCAAAGAACAGGTTAATTCAGGGATTAAACCACTGAACACTAATCCAGATAAATTGTTCATTAATAGAAAGCTCGCTGTATTACAAAGCGGGTCCTGGGTACCCGGCGCTTTTCCACGTCAGTTCTGGTCGACTTTTGATCAGAAAATTGGATTTATACCTTTGTTTCCAGTTCCCAATGAACACATCCGAACTTCCACAATGATGGGTGGATGGGAACTCGCTATTCCTCAGACTTCAAAAAATAAAGAACTAGCCTGGGAGCTAATTACACTAATGGTAGACCCAAGGCTAATGAGTCCATGGCTAAAGCAAACGGCGTTCCTTCCAACACAGAAGAGTATTGGCTCTGGTCCTCAATTAACAGAATTAAATCAAACCATTCCTTATTATGCCGATATGGTCTCGATGATTCCCTTTGGCAAAAGCAGACCAGTAGCATCCGAATATCCGCAAATTGCGGAAAATGTAAGGCATGCCCTTGAGGATGTTTATCATGGTATTAAACAGCCAAAACAAGCACTAGATGATGCTGCCAAAGAATCTGCCAAGATTTTGGGATGGTGAGGTTATTTTATCCGAATATTTCAATGATAATATATGTCATTTATTTCAGACCTATTATTAGTATCGATTCCTATAAGAAGTAGGTTCAGAACGGTTTTCCTGACATTATAAAATGATCACAAAAGATATCTTCTCTTCACCTTCGTTAGTAGCTAACTTACAAAGTGTCCCGGACATTATAAAAAAGATATACACATGCTATGTTATAGCTCAGTTTGGTAGACCAAAAACATTGGTTCTGGGGATTTCCTAATATTATAATCTTGCATAAGCAAGCTTTCTAGTCTTCATCGATCTCGTGATAAGACAGCTGAGAACTTCTTGTATTTAAGGAGTAGGGTATGACATGCTTTTATTACTTTTGACATTTAGACAACCGAACCTAGATAGACAAGTTCTATGAATTGACAGCGAGATAAGCTATAATAGGCTGCAATAACATACGATTTTGCACTCATGAGCCACAAAAATTATGATAATAAGAAGAAAAGAGATGACAGTTACATCTCTATTAATCGGCGCAAGAGAAATAAGTACTTGAAGATTGTTGGAATTCCTATTGGTGTTGCAGTAATTGTTTTGGGAGTAATTGTTGCTACTCAGGCTCAAGAACATGGTTTGGGTGCGAGGATCGTATATCATATCCATCCTCATCTCAATATGACAGTCGATGGTAAACCTGTCGCTGTCCCACAAGGCATTGGCATCAATTCATCACTTTATAAGGATCATTCACTCGATAAATATAGTACTCCGGAGATTGCACCTGTGCATACACACGATCGTAGCGGGACTATTCACGTTGAATCTACCGTAAATCGAAATTATACTTTTGGCCAGCTACTAAGCATATGGGGATTAGATCTGAACAATAGGCCTGTACATCTTCTTGTGAACGGAAAGGCAATATCTCCGCCGGATAGTTTTAAAAATCATGTGTTCAGAGATAGAGAAAATATCACTTTGGCTATTGGAAAAACTTGAAAATTCGAGACCTTCAAAATAAAATGATATCTATTGAAGAATCTGTGGATTCGTTGCCAGATCGGACCACTATTGAGAGATATGGGTTCTCACTAGAAAGAAAGTCAGAAACACCTATAACATCGGCATATAATACTGATTCATGGTGAATGAAGATAACGTCGACGGATTGTGGTCTCCGATAAGCAAATCCACTACACACAAATCCTCTGATATTGGAATTAACATTTCTGCTTCTAATGTTCCTAACGAGACTATAAATGAGTTATTTAATGTCATCATAGGTCACGACGACGTAAAGAAACTGTTCAAATTATCTTTATCCTCGGATATACCTGTTCATATATTATTGGTGGGCCCACCGGCCTCAGCGAAAACTCTCTTTATGCTAGAATGTATTAAGCTTGAACGTGCTCACTTTATTGTGGGGAGTCAAAGTACAAAGTCTGGAATGATGGACTATTTGTTTCAAGCACGTCCTAGATATCTAGTCGTCGATGAAATTGAGCATATGCCAATGAGAGATCAAACTGCTCTACTAAGTTTGATGGAAACTGGGATTATTTCTGAAACGAAATTTCAAAAGACTCGCAAGACTCAGCTCAAAACATGGGTTTATGCCACGAGTAATGGAACTGAACGAATGTTAACTCCGTTGCTCTCCAGATTTGTAGTATTACATTTTAAACAATATAAATTTGATGACTTTCAGAAGGTCGCAACTCATTTACTTGTTAATTCTGGAATCTCAGATGAAATAGCATCTACTGTTGCAAATGCGGTATGGTATAAGATGAGATCAAAAGACATTAGGGATTGTATGAAGATCGGTCGCCTTGTCAAGACTACGGAAGAAGTTGATTGGGTAATCAATGCTTTAAGAAAATATGGTCGATAACCCTTAACTTTTGAGCTTTTTGTCAGGATTGAGTGTTAAAGGACTTTTATTGATGCCATATGATGACAATGGGAATTCAAATGAACTAACGAAAAGAAATGTGGTGATAGCCTACGATCGTCTAGCTTACACCAGCAGGCTCGTGGCTTTGTTCGCCGTGATCGAGCTGTTTGTGAGCGTTCAAGTCTTCTGCATTGTTAAAAACCCTTCCACAAAGACTGCAACGTTCCTGTTTCGATGGCTTATTAGAAGAGGATGCTGCAAAACCCATACTGTCATTATATTTGATAAACTCATAATTAAAGATAATACTATTATTTATCTTAATATTTGGAGCATATTTTAAAAATACTATGATCTGCCATTCAAATAACACTGCTCATCATGTCGTTTTTTCTAACGTGCCTTAAAGACCTGAGATTGTAAACTCTTGTGCAACACACTTTGAATAGCCTACCGATCTTGCGATATAGATATATCGAGATGAAACTCACACTCCAACATCAAAGTAGTATTCATACAGGTAGTATTCATACAGGTTTATAACTGACTGGAACTTTATGGGTCCCCGGGTATAATCTTGACCCCCAACCATTTTTGTCACTAAGGTAACGTAACTTTGAATTAATATTTTTATTCCCAAGAACCTACATAAATACATGTCAAAAATTATCCAAGATATAATGACTAAAAAAATAGTAACAATAAAACAAGAAAAAACTGGTTTAGACGCGGCTAAGTCAATGAATGATCATGGTATTAGTTCGTTAATCGTAGAAAACAATCAGAAGCATGTAGGTATTATCACGGAAAGAGATGTCGTTAGCAAGATTTGCTGCAAGGATCTACAACCATCCAAGGTTAAAATTGTTGACCTCATGTCGAATATTCGAGTATATGCAAATCCGAATACTCCCATTGAGGTTGCTGTACAAAGAATGGTTAATCATAAGATTCGGCGATTGCCAGTTATCGAAGGCGGAAAAATTGTAGGGATAGTTACAGTTACCGACCTTGCAAAGGAGCTAAGAAAGACTATATTAGAGGAAGGACTATTGTCAGAATTATCGGAATAAAATGCACTTAATTTTGTAAGTACGACGTCATTAGTAGGTGTGTCTTCGTTTATCGGCAAATTACCATGAATCCCAACGAATAAGTAGACCTAAATTAAATACGTAATACAACATATCTGGTTATTTGAAGTGAAGATTGCGTTAATTAGCGGGGGGTTGATTTGAACTTGCGGCCGCATGCGATAGGCAATTGCGGTAACCGCTCTGCGGGTTATGAGCCCGCCGGGATAACCTAGCCTCAGTTCGCTGAACTGGCTTCCCCACCCCGCTGAAACCAAATCACTTAGGCGATAATATATCTATTTCTTCCTGCGTTTGGAAGAAATAGAGTATCGAAGCAATAAATTATTTAAAAATATCTTGAGGATCAATGAAATTTCTATGCCATAATTAAATATTTAAAGGTCATTTGGAATCACGAGACGATAACATTAAAAATCAATTTATACCCCCATAATATCCTATTTAGAGTGATCTTTTGTAAATATATCATTATATGCAAGAGCCCATCCCTTTGGACCAATACCGGGAACTTTAATAATCCTATTAACTCTGATATTAGACCATGAACCATCATATTTTTGAACCAATAGAGGATGGTCCATAAGTTCTAACATCGACGCGTCATTCTCACTATCACCTACCCCAAAAAAGGTTACATTATAATCATACTTTTTCTTAAATAGATCAACTAAGATTTCAACAGCTTTTCCTTTATCGTTCCCCATAGTTACATCAAAAAATCTACCACCATGTATTAGGCTTAGGTTCCTCTCTCTAGCTATTCTTGTCAATCTATCCAGATCTCTCTTCTCTATTTGTAGAATTGTTTCGCCATATTCTCTATGAGCCATTTCTTTAGCACTCTCCGTGCTAAGTTTTGCTATATTGCTTAATTCTTGTATTGATATATCTGCAACACCTCTAAAACTTATATTAAAATTCTTCCTAATGTCATTAAGTATTTCTCTAATTTTCGTCGCTGGTTTTCCGAGTTCGATAATATAATTACCATCACGCTCTTTGACAGGATAATCTTTCATGATTTGTGAAAGGTCAAAATATTCCTTTTCGATGACTATGGCCCCGCCATTTTCGACTATGAAAGGATCGGTCAATCCGATCTGTTTTCTGACCCTATTCTGCTCCGCCAATGTTTTTGCCGAGCATAAGATCACTGGAATATTGTTCTTTATTAATGAACTGATTAATTTAGGAGTTTCTCCATATTCTCCTGTGTTGTCAAGTATAGTGCCATCTATATCTGTAAAAATAATCTTTTGGATCAAATATGCAGTTATCTTGTAGGCCTTTAAAGTTTGTTAAGTTATCGATTTATGAATAGTTAGATGATGTATTCCTATACTCAAATGTCTGTCGTTTCTGATCTTAATCTGAACTTTTGTAAAATATGACCTAAATCTTATAGTAACCAATAAGCTATTCCACTGGTACATAGCCGGTTGACTTTGCTACATGCAGTAATATTACAGAGTCTACCTCTATATTCCTTTATAGCACGAAGACTTGCGGGAGGTGGGATTCGAACCCACGAACCCCTAAGGGATGAGGTTTCCCAGTCAATTTAAAACTTCTGAGCTACGTGCATAAGTAAGAATTGTCTCACGCCGTTGACCGGGCTTGGCGACCCCCGCGCTAAGGTCATACTATTATACACATTATTTATATGATGACAAATTAGATACTTTACATTCGGGCCTCGATTTATGAAGTCGTGCTGATCCTTTATTGACGGCCTTGATTTGACTACCTACATCACGACTAAATGAACTAGCTTATGCTATGTAAGAAATTTCGGCTCCAGGCGAGACTACTGGGGGGCTAAAGTTGGTTAATAGATCATTGTCGATATTGGTACTACCTATTAAATTGTGTTAAACGAATCTAGACCATGATTCGAAACCTTTAAAAATTTTATTAGTAGGACATCCACTTATCATTATAAAAATTCTGCATACACTAGTCAGTACACGCTAGGTCATATAATCTAATATCACATAATTCACTATATTGCTTATACCTAACGATAAGGCATACTCATTAAATATCAGGGAGAGTTTTTAGATGCTATTTGTATTAGATCTTATCTCTGTTATAGGCATCTTATCATGGTGCTTGTATTTGATAGCTTGCGATGCTCCTCCCTTAGGATATACTCCATAAACCATGTTGGCTTCGGCAACAATTGAATCCTTCAAAGTGACCATGATTATCTGGCTATCTTGTGATCTCTGTAGTAGTACTCTGGCTAGTCTATCTGTATTCTCAGCATCGAGGTGAGCATCCACTTCATCCATTATGTAGAACGGGGACGGCCTGAGCGATTGTAGTGCTAATAAGAATATAGTTGCGGCCATCGTCTTTTCTCCTCCAGATAACGAGGTGGATTCACGTGCGTTCTTACCGGGAAACTGAACCATCAGTAAGATGCCGCTTGATATATCATCTGCATCTTCCAATTCAAGTCTGGCTGAGCCTCCAGTTATATCTGAAAAAGTCTTTCTTATATTATTGTCTACCTTTGTAAATGCATCCATGAAAACCTCTTTTTTTTCCTTGACTGTTTCTTCTATAAAACGGATGATGGAATTGCGTTCAGTCTCTAACTCATTTCTTCTGGTTGACATTCCCCTATAGCCATTCACTACTTCGCCATAACTTTCGACAGCTCGCAAATTTATCGTACTTCGTATTTTTTCGTACTCCATAGTTAGCTCTTTAATTGTAGTATCAACATCAAATGAGTCTAGTAGACCTGTATATCCTAGATCATTAAGTTCATTAAAGCGCTCCGTTTCTTCATCTTTAAGATTCGAGATATCTTTTTGATTAACTGCAAAATCTTTCTCTAGTGCACTGATTTCTTTAGAAAGTTTTTTCTCATCATCCGTCATTGTTCTTATCTGCGTTTCATATTTTTGGAGAACAGTATAGGATGTTCCAGATGCATCTATGGACTGCTGTTCCTGATCCCTGAATGTTTGAATTTCGTTCTCAATGACTTGCACACTTTTCCGGAGCTCAGCTACATCTACATTTTTTTTAGATATTTCGCATTCTGATTGATGGAGTTCTGCCTCAATTGAATTTGCTCGTTCTGTATAATTATCAACTTCAATTTTTAAAGATGTAGAGCTGGTAATTTGATAACGCAACTCAATATCTGCATCTTCAATTAGTTTTATAATCTCAGTTTTTCCGCTACATGCCTCATACATTTCTTTCTCATAGGCATTATTTTCATTGTCTTTTAACTCCTGTGTTATCTTATTTAGAGTTGATGTAAGAATAGATAATCTCGTTCGATACTTCTCAAGTTCGCCTTCTAGCTGACTATTCTCAGATAGAGTCATCTTATAATTTGAATCAATCTGGCTCAGATATGTTTCGTTATCAGTAACTGAATTTCGTAGCAAGTCTAGTTCGATATTGATACTTTCTATCTTTGCTTGACTTCTTATTATTGATGATTCCAATTCATTTAGCTTCGATTTTACATTAACATGGTCTGCTGTTTTCTTCCTTATTGAACCGTCCAGAGAGTTAAGGTGCTGCCTCATAATACCTATTGAGTCACGAAGCAATATCGATTCGGTCAAATCCGATAACTTCGACCCAAAATCGACAGACATGGATGCTATAGCGGGCTCGAAAAGCTCTCCAGATACGGAGACAACTCTATAACCCCTTTTTGCCAGCAAGTATGCAAGAGAAGGAGTTCTGACAATGAAAGTAGTCCCAAATATGAACTGGACTAGGTTCAAATAATCCGACTTCACAAAATCAGCTAGATTGCCGATTATTCCTGTAATGTCCCGGCTGTCTTTCTTATTTATTGCCTCCTTTTTGGTGAAGTTGAGTATCTCTAAGGGAATAATTCTAAGCCGAGGTAGTTTTTTGGATTTAGCGTACTGTACTACCGAAAGCATAGATCTCACGTCATCTACTACAAAGGCTTTCATCCAATCCGAGCCAGCGGCTAATATAGCTCTCTCATAAGGCTCGTCCCATTTCAAGACCTCGTGAACTAATCCCTTTATTCCGAATTCAAAGTATCTGGCCTTAAAGCCTGCGATAGCAATGTCCTCGTTCATGATATCCTTTACAATATTAGCCTCAGTCTCATACCTAGATGTTAAATTCTGAGCTTTCGACAAAACTTCCAAAGATTTAGTTATCCATTTCTCATTAGAATGTCCTTTTTTTGCTAGATCCCTTTGCAATGTCTTCATAGAATCTAGACTAGCTAGTTCTGAATCCCTTGCCTTCATGCGGATGTTTAATGATATTTTGTCATCCCGAATTTTCTTCGTGAGTAGGCTAATTTTTTCGAAATATTCCTTTGCTCTTTCTTGGTTTATTCTTATTTTTTCTTCTACTCTTAACCTTAAAATATCTATATTATTTTTGATGGCTTCCAATTTTTTATATTTGAGATTCAACTTCGAAATAGTTTCTTTGACTGCATTTAATTTGGTTGAAACCTCGTTGATTTTAGAATTAGCTTTCTCCAGTCCAGACTTTAATTCACATAGTGATTCTGTTTTTTCAGTAATTAGAAGATCAATTTGGCGTAAATTCGATTTACTCGTTACGATCTTTTCAGCGAAGCTATCTCTTTCTAATTTGAGTAAAGGTATACGTTTCTCTAGATAATCTGTTCGCTGTTCAGATTCCTTTAGTAATGCCCTTTTTCGCTCAGCATCGTATACTATACTAGATAGCTTGCTCTCTATCTTTGCCTTTGCCCTATTGGCGGCATCTACATCATGAATAAATTGTATTTTTTCCGAGTTTAGCTTTCCTATTTTAGACTGAACCTCTTCTAACCTCGTGGATAATTCCGTTATACGTAACCTGGTAGAATCCAACACTTTTTCCCGAGTTTCTATTCCCTTAGCAATTGATCTTAAACTATTGGAAAGTTTGACTGCCTTAAATTTCGTAATTTCTTTATCGAGTTGGCCATACCTCAGCTGATTATTCCTTTCCACTTCCAGTTCGTCGATTCGCTTCCTAATTTCCCCAATTCTCGCGAATGCTACCTCCAAGCGACGATCGGCTTCTTCAAGATGTTTGATAGCCTCAGTCTTTTTTTCATCAAAATACGAAAGCCCAACAATATCTTCTATTATCCTTCTACGCTCATCCAAGTTTAATTCAGAAATGCGAGTTATCATGCCTTGTTGAACTATGTTGAGTTTATTTGAAGCTCCCATCACGATTTCGAGCAATTCAATGATCGTGAACCTAGTCACTTTTTTGCCATTGAGGTAGTACTGGCTGTCGCCTGTTCTTCCCTCCATTTCTCTCGTTAAGGTCACGGAATCAAAATCTACAGGGATTCCGCGGTCGGTATTGTCAAAACTCAGGCCAACTCGGATCAATCCCGAGGAAGTACTCTGACTATCGTGAAATAATGACGGGAATCTGTCGACCCTTAGGGCCTTTGGACTGTTTTCCCCCATGGCGAATAATATCGCGTCCATGATATTGCTTTTTCCGGACCCATTAGGACCAGTGACCGCAACAAGCCCCCTGCCAAAGTTTAACGTTGTGTTCTTTAGACCAAATGACTTGAAGCCATATATTTCCAGCTTCTTGATATGCACCAATGATAGATTAATAATGACATTTCATCGTATCTAATATATGTTCTAGATTAATCTTGGGGCTCATAGTAATACTAATTTTATGATACTACTGTTCGATAGGATTTGGTCTAATTGGCCATATCATAATACTTTTGTAATTCCTTGTCAACAAGTGATATTTCTTTTTGGTCTGACCATGGGTTATTATCTAGGTCAAATAATATAGGCTAGCATGAATCTTGGACATCTTCTATCCATAGGACGACTAAAACTCCTTTATCACACTTCATTCAGTCTAAAATGCTATATAACAATAATGAAAAGTTCTCTACACTAGCGCATGGTAGTCAACAAAGAAAGTACTAAAAATTAAGATGTACTTGCCTGTGAGATTCACTAAATTATTCATTTTTGGAAATAAGAATGTCTATCTATTTTAATCTCAGAGAGTTTTTAAGCCCTTTCCATGGATCTTTTGTAAGATACAAATGCGTAAAATTCTGATATCAGGCACTCGACAAATTGTAGATAAACTCGAAGCAAGGTTGAGACACACATATGATATCACCACAGAAATAATTCCTGATAATACGAGCGGGGTTTGTCAAATAAGCGCAAAGATTCGAAGAGACTGGGTCACAATTTGTAGCTTTTCCTCTAAAGAGGAATTAAATAACATAATTACAATGTTTGAGGTGAATTATGCTATACGATCTCGATAGACCAATGAACTTTTGTAACCGCCAAATTCTTTTTCTCAGACTCGTAAGAGGTACTAGAGAGATTTTGCAAAGGCTATTACTTGAGCAGTTGAGTTTCTTGATTTCGTCCATGCAACGTTGGCAATGGTTTAGCATTAATAATGTCTGGCGTGAAGGGTTGACGTTTACGTGACAACATTAAAAAAATTTCTTATGACGCGTTGCTCTTCTGGTTGGGAGTTAGCAAAGGCCTCGAGCAATTCTCTTTCAATAGAAATTTTATTAGATATTGCATTTTGAAATTTTTTCATATCAATGGGTGTTATGCTTTGAATCAGACCTGTTGTATAGGCATAAATATATTCATTAATGATTTTTGAAATAAAGGAAGGGGCAATATCTATAAGCAGAAGCAGACCCTGGATCATTATACTCTCGTCCTTATTAGTGTAGGACATTGACGCAATGTAACTCTTCAGTAGCTCTAGTCTATTACCTACTTCTTCAATGGATGAAGCAACAACCAATCCAGCCTCTGTGAGCTCGTAGAATGGGACTCCTTCCAGCTGAAGTGCTCTTGGACCACGTCGTAGAGGCAATCTTCCTCCTTCTTTTACCACTCCTGCAGGAATAAGTACTTCGTCCAAGTCCCTAAATATTCCAGAATAAATATTCTGCCATAATATTCCATGTTTCTTTGCTATGAAATGGGCTATTGAAGTTCTTGTACGAAGTTCAGGGCTTTGTTCCGTTGCAAGGTGAGCTAGTATCCCTCGCTGTCTTTTGGCTTCTCCTGTAAAATTGTTTCTTCTAGTCTTGAAGGTGTTGAATATCGCAATATTGTTTTTTTTGCCTTTCATCCGGAATCAGCCACCACTCTATACTTTTACGTGTAATTGAAGATATTATTTAATTTGCTGGTAATTTTCGTTAAGTCGAAATCCATATTTTTAAGAAAAAAAGTCCTGCAGGAAAAAGATATAGAAATATCAAAGAACGATATCTTTATGTTATTATTATTCCTCACAAATAATCCATGTTTTCCAAACAGATGCAATATTTGAGATGACCAATTAGGGAAAACGCTTATAACGCCACAGAATGACTAATTAACAAGGTAATTTTGACTCTTAAAGAGGGTTTGACGTTTGACGATGTGCTTCTAATTCCTAAACGATCACATATAATCTCTAGGACTCAGACAAATTTAAGAACTAAACTCTCACGAAATATAACACTTAACATCCCTTTTGTTAGCGCCAATATGGATACAGTCACGGAATCTGGCATGGCTATTGCATTAGCAAGAGAGGGAGGTATAGGAATAATTCACAGATTCATGAGTATACAAGATCAAGTTGATGAAGTCCTTAGGGTAAAGCGATCAGAGTCAGTAATTATCGAACAACCTTATACCATAAAACCAGATTCCACTGCCAAAGAAGCCAGAATAGCCATGGATCGCTTCGGAGTTTCTGGTTTATTGGTCGAAGAAAGCAGCAAGTTGACCGGGATCATAACTAGACGTGATATAACTTTCTTGGATAGTTTAGATACCAAAGTATCAGATCTTATGAGCAAGGATGTGATAACTGCGAAAGAGGGAATTACTATTGAAAAGGCAAAAGAGATGCTCCATCAACATAGGATTGAAAAACTCCCTGTGGTTAATAGCAGTAAGCACATTATCGGATTAGTTACAAGCAAAGACATTTTGAAAATGGAAGAATATCCCTTTGCTTCAAAAGACAAGAAAGGAAGATTGTTGGTGGGAGCTGCCGTCGGAGTAAAAGGAGATTATTTGGAACGTACTGAAGCACTTTTGGAAAGTGGTGCAGACTCCATAGTAGTAGATATTGCGCACGGTCATAGTGACAACGCAATCAACACTGTTCGAAATATCAAAAAGGCATTCCCAAGTTGTGAACTAATAGCTGGAAATGTTGCGACAGGAGAGGGCACGAAAGATTTGATCTCCGCTGGGGTTGATGCAGTCAAAATCGGAGTAGGATCAGGCTCGATATGTATAACTAGGGTTGTTACTGGTTCCGGCGTTCCCCAATTAACTGCAGTTATGGATAGTGTTAAGATTGCAAAGGATCATGATATCCCATTAATTTCGGATGGAGGAATTAGGACATCTGGTGATGCAACGAAAGCTATCGCTGCAGGCTCTTCGTCGGTTATGGTTGGAAGTTTGTTTGGGGGTACTGACGAGAGCCCGGGTAAGACCCTGGTCAAAAATGGTAAGAAATTCAAGATGTACAGAGGAATGGCTTCCTTCTATGCTTCACTTGGAAGGAAATTTAGAGAAGAAGGTCCTGAAATTGTTGATTCGGATGATCTTAATGATTATGTCCCCGAAGGGGTGGAGGCTATGGTCCCATACAAGGGAAGCGTGGTGGAAATAATTAGACAACTTGTAGGCGGATTGAGATCGGGATTAAGTTATTGTGGAGCTGAAACGATATTGGATATGCAGAATAACGCCAATTTTGTAAAGATATCGTCTGCTGGTTTTCTGGAAAGTCAGCCTCATGATGTTGATGTTATGTAATATCATCATACTATTTTGTGTTATATACAGTTAGTAGGGAAGCATTGCCTAGAAACGTTCGAGGATTGAAGTATAGATGTATAAAATCAGATATTTTCCTAAAGTCTGACCGAGGTGAGATTCCCGTTAATAATTATTACTGCAAACCTGGCAATAGAATCTATCAGTTAACTAGGATCAGGTAATCGAAAGAGTTTTTTGATCGATTCCATAACGTCAAAGAAGTTTATATGCTAATTTATCAACATTAATTCGGGTCTTTAATGAACATAATCACAGCCAATAAGATGCCTCTATTTACGGAAATATAAACAATGGATAAATGGTCTATCCATTAGATGATCATTGCCGTGGATGACCTACTTAATTCAAGATACTTCAGTTTGAAGGTTTGAAATTCTGAATCATATATATGACACGAGGTGTCTGCAAAGACCAGTCTTTTATTATATGCCTGCTAGAGCTAAAACTAAGGTTGGTTCTTGGGAACTCGGAGATCTCGAAAAGTCATACAAGGAAGGATTTGAAAAATTTTTACGATCCATTGAAAAGCAAGTAAGATACGTTGAAGCTAAAAATCAAATTCTTGCAAACACAATATCTGCGACTGATTTTAAAAATCTTCTTCTTTCAGTTGAAAATATTTCTGAGAGGATGAGTATCGCAGCAGGATATTCGCATTTGTTGTACGCAACTGATACTTCTTCAAACGAAGGCGCTGCTCTTATGACAAAAATGGATGCCCTTTCATCCAATCTATCTAATAGACTTCTATTTTTCGATATGTGGTTTAAGAAGCAAGTGAATGAGGATGATGCTCGCAGATTGATTGATTCGGTACCAGAAGTATACAGAGAATTTCTTAAACACAAAAGATTGCTATCGAAGTACACACTGACTGAGCCAGAAGAGAAGATTATTAATACTTTGGAAGTTACTGGGACCAATGCGCTAATAAAGATCTATGATAGATTTTCGAATGGATTAGAATTTATAGTTACAATCAAAAAGAACAAAACCCTTACCAAAAAAAAATTTTTCAATAAAGAAAAATTAGTTTCAATGATCCGAAGTTCAAAGCATGAAGAAAGGGAAGCTGCATATAGATCATTGTTACAAGTATACAAGAAAAATAGTGGCATATTGTCAGAAATTTACCTAAACCGAGTGATCCAATGGCGAGATGAATTCATGAATATGAGAGGGTTCGATTCAGCCATTTCAGTACGAAATATGTTTAATAATATAGAAGATTCTACAATCCAAACATTATTAGATGCATGTAAACGTAATGCATCAATTTTTCACAGCTATTTCCAAGAAAAAGCCAAATTCCTTGGCATGAGAAAACTTCATAGATATCATCTATATGCTCCATTATTATCAAATGCCGCTTATCAAAAGAAAATTACATATAATCAAGCCAAATCTCTAGTACTAAAAACATTCAAAGATTTTACTCCTACTTTTAGAGAGTTTGCGCAGAGGCTTTTCCTTGATAAGCATCTTGATTATGAAATCAGGAAGAATAAACAAAGTGGAGCATTTTGTTCGACGATTTCACCTAAAATAACACCTTATGTTTTACTCAACTTTGACGGCACACGGAGGGATGTTTCTACCATGTCTCATGAACTGGGTCACGCTATTCATAGTATCTGTGCCTCATCTAATCCATTTTTTGTAGCCCACGCCCCCCTTCCGTTGGCAGAAACTGCATCCGTGTTTGCCGAAATGCTCTTAAATGATAGTTTATCCTCTGGATTAGAGCCGGAAGAACATAAGACGTTTCTAGCTCAACAGATTGATGATTTCTATGCTACAATAATGAGACAGGCCTATTTCACAATTTTTGAAATTAATGCACATAAAGCTATATCAGAGGCAAATATACCAGCGGAAGGAATTGCTCAGATTTACCTCAACAATTTAAAACAACAGTTTGGTCATTCCGTACATGTTACCGCAGATTTCAGCTGGGAATGGCTGTTCATACCACACTTTTATCATACTCCATTTTATTGTTATGCCTATTCTTTTGGCAATTTATTAGCATTATCACTTTACAGTCAATATAAGAAAGAGGGTAAAGGCTTTATACCGAAATATTTGGGTATTTTATCGGCTGGCGGTTCACAGAAACCTGAAACCTTGTTAAAGGGGGCCGGCATAGATATTACCGCAGAGGGATTCTGGCAACAAGGGTTCGACTTGGTTTCAGAAAGAATTCAATCAATAAAGAAGATGAATTGAGTTCGCACGATGTGATATGTCTGATATGACTTTTCGTAACGTCATGACCATTTTTGTGAAAATTATCATGCAACTCGAGGACATACAAAGCTAATATAATACATGTTATCTGATGTATAGACCTTGTAATTCAGCCTGGTCAAATTTCATTTAACGATTGCCGTGACAACTAGGAAAAACTGGAATCCGGTTTAGTTGTTGAGCCGCTCCATAGTAATGGAGTGCATCGCGTTACGTCAAGAATATGCTATTCTCCTAATTGCCATATATTGGTTTAAACTAGCTATTTCACTCTTCTTAGTGGGGCTATGGATAAATTTGTTCCCCAGTATACCTGTCTATAATTTTGATTGCCTTTGTGGGGCAGGTTTGTGCGGCAGAAAGTATCTCATCAAATGTCGCATCAACTTCGGACACAACCTTTGCCTTGGGGTTTATCCTCTTGTTTTTTTCTACAACAAATACCTTGGGAGCGAGGGTTTCACAACTTCCGAACGCCATGCAAAGAGACGGCTCAATAACAAGGTGGAAACGACCCTTTGGGATATCTAAAAGACTTGAAATCAACGTCGAGTTTGTGCCGAATTCTGCAAATTGCACATAGTTATTTTGAACATTTGATTGCCTGGGACTTGAATCACTGTTATCTACAAAATTGTAGGTATTCGGATCAGCTGGTTTGTAGGTTTTACCGTCACGGTAAACTGAACTGTCCTCCTCTTTCTTGACATGTGTTTGCTCATCAGATTCTCGATCAGAGGAGCCAGGAACTATCCAATGATGTTCGGAATGGTCATACTTGTGTCGTTTATCCTTATCTGATAGAATCTCAAACGCAGCATTTATCCTCTTTATCATTTCATCAGATACGCCAGACGTATTCCTATCGGGATGATATTTTCTAGCAAGATGTCTATATGCCCTTTTTATTTCTTGATAACTAGCATGTTCAGAAATACCAAAAACGGCATAATATCCCTTGCTATCCAACAAATCTACAAGTACTCTTGGTTACTTATCTCTTTTGATGCTCCTGATCGACCAGGCTTGTTGTCCTTACATACTTTATCACAAACATTCACACGAGTATCCGTCGAACTAGACTGTATTAGTACAAAGTGCAGTTGGACGAATTTTGCTTTATAGGCAGACTATGATGCTTATTTACCATTACACATTAGTCTTATGTGGCAACGACTGAACCTTTAAGGAAATTACTACTTTGTTTCGTTTGTTCGATTCTCTTTGCGGCGTCAAATATTATTTTTGCAACATAGATTTCTATACCCAAAATAGTCGAAATTTCATTGACGCCATAGTGAAGAATAGAGTCTACAGTGAATCCAGCATCTATTAGCATTTTCTTCAAGCCGGAGGCAATTTCTAATTTCTCAATGCTAGAGTTCATGTTAAGTTCAAAATATGCAAGTATAGTATATAACAATTGCCTAAGTTATTTTTATAGTAATTATTTCTGAGTGATTCATCTTTAATATTAACTCGTTTTACCAAGAACAACCGGGGCTTTTTAGGTAGTGGATTACAATAATATTAAGTTACTTGAAAGACTACGTAGTTTATCATCGACGCGTGAGACTGATATAGGGGAATTCCATGACAGACTTAACTATTTGGACCATCCATGAACCGTGAGATTTACGCCGGATCGTGAGATGATATGACACTAAGTTTAGTATCAAAGATTAACAGTGATGTATCTAATATAGTGAACTGCCGAGATCAATTAGCTTTGCATCCTCTCGACTACGAAAATCGGACCTACACTCGATGAGATTTAGATAGGACCGTCGACGTACGTTTGTTCGTACGTACACACACCTATACATTGATAGACTTTCCGATAATATTTTTTTCATACGACAAAAGCGACAATCTTCGGAGCGAGCGGATGATCTAAAAGTCGAAACCATTTATCACTGTGTCCTGATAAGGATATGAACTGTCGATTATAAGACTGAATTTAATTAAATAATATAGAGTGCCTTGGAGACTAAAATTCAGAACTGTTGATTATACAACTACATGAGAGGTCACGAACATCGTTTTCAGAACCAATATTCATATTTTGGCCCATAGATTGAACTCACTGCATTTTGTTGCCCAAAAATCAACGTATAGATAACATGCATTATTCCCTATCTATAATTTATATATTTAAGAGAGTAATGTTACATACGATGAGACAGATAAGGATTTAAATCCAGAAAATTCCACGACTGTATACAAATCATAAATTCTTGCATAGTTCAATATTTTTTATAGTACTCAATTTGCTTCTCACCGAGAACGGAGCCATTAATATTATCTTTATTAAGGCGCTATCTAATTATATAAACATCAAATCTAAATGAATGAGTTACTCAGAGATACGATTATGATCATTAAAGATGTACATCATATGAATTTTGATTATGAATTTGTAAGCTCGTTATGTATTTATATCTTAAGAAAATACGTTAGTCTATCCGAGCTTTTTGAGCTTGAGAAGTCCTATGCTTCCTATTTATCGACTAGGATTTTTTTGGAGTAATAAAAATGTCAAATGATCATGATATTAACACCACAAGCGTTAGCGTTTCGGTTGCAATTGGAGACATAAAAGTACAATTCAATGGATCTGCGGAATCTGTTCTACGATCTGCTATAGCATTTATATCAAAGCAAGTACCAACTCTAGATCTCGCCAAGAGAATTTCCCTAAATTATTCAGCTACAGAATTGATAGAGTCTTTTGCAGCCTTCATTAAGATTACGGCTGAGGGACCAAGAATAATTTTAGATTCCAGAGAAACAGGAATAAAAAAGGTTTCTGATAAACAAATGGTCGCATTGCAGTTAGTAGCGTCAAGAATTGTAAAAGAGCTAGGAAGGACTGAGATCGATGGAATGAGCCTATCCCAGATTCAATTTGCTACCACGCTGAATCCAAAATCTGTAAGCTCGCGTTTATCTGAGTTAGTAAAGTCAGGCCACGTACTTCGAAATAATACAAAAAATGGAGTCGACACCATGCTTTTTACGATTACCACATCTGGTATTCATTGGCTGAAATCAGTGCTATCTAAAAAATCAAGTTAGGGAACTGTGGCAATATCTGATTTAAGCGCGGCGATATTGCACAGAACGTGAAGCGAAATACTCAATTTCATACTAGTTTATTTTAGTCAAATCGCTTAGAAGCCACCGGTTTGAATGCATATGTGTATAGCATAAATTTACCTTATCTCACAATATCAACGAAGGCTGCTTCCATTGAATCAGATTTTTGCAGCTTCGCATGCTGCTCTCATAACAAAAATGGACTATTACTTCATATTGTTTAGTTAAGTTATTATTATGACATGGAAGATTATTTGTTGATCAGTAAGAGAGTAAGTTAATTTCTGATGGCTGGTTCTCAATCAACATATAGAGACAGGATTTACATTGTTAAAGATCTGATCCTAAAGCTTGTTGAATATGGTGAAATGAATCAGACAGCTTTAATTAGTTTCTGCGGATTGAACCTTAAAAAACACAAATTCATTCTTGACAATTTGGAGCTTAATGAATTGATTACTAAACGAGAAATCAGGTCTAATAAACGACGAATTACTATTTACAGGCCAACTGAGAAGGGAATTGAGTTTTCCAGAACGATCCTGGAACCATACGAAAGAATGTTTCCCAGGCGGAGTCGCGGTAATGAAGCAAAAAAAGCACTCTTTGAAGCAGAGAATGAGAATAACAAAGGAACAGAAAAATCATTCTTATGGTTTTCATTTTCATTTTAACCGCACTATTCTAAACGATGAGTTTTCATAGTATAATGTTCTTTTTTTGATATTACGACTTGTTATCATCTCGATCTAAAATAAACTGAGCCGCAATTTTCTTATCTAATTCTTGTTTATCGTTTTGATACGCTTTATATTTCCTGTTCCAAGAACCTACTGAACGATACTGCCTGATACCGGCAATCAACCATAAAGATGAAATAATTATGACAGATCCGAGCAGGATGCTAAGGATCAAACCAAACTCGTTCTCTATCTCCAAAATAACAAAAAAAGAGGGATGTCGTAACAAGAATATTGAAAGTCCTATTGCAAGTGGAGCTAATATTAATGAAGAAATAGAGACACCAAGCAAAGTTCTTCTAATCTGCAAGATCTGCTCTATGAAGCTATCTATCACGGAGAGAACTTGCTGGCGAGATGAAGAAACATTAGGCATATCAGCATATTCAGCATCGTCGTCCTCGGAGTCTCGTTCATTCATACGTGGTATACAATGTTCTGCTTCTTCCTTATTTAGATACTGTTTAACAAAGTTATCTTAATTAACACAATATGATAAAATTCAGACATAAAATCATTAAACACACCACTCAATAACCCAGGTAAACTATCTCTTTAAGTGTTGATACAATGCAATTGGTTTTTCGATATATCCATACGACTAAACTCAAAGACTGGCCATTTATGACTTTTATCATCCTATGCCTGGATTTTCGAAGTGTAGTTAGTCGTTAGTGCCATAATTCCAGCTTCTCGATCTCGTCCAAACTTTATTCATGGTAGATCAAGCCTTTTGAAGGTGCAGATTGTTGCAGTATTAACGAACTAAATTAACGGTCACCAGGCGAGCAGATTTACGTTAAGTTGACTCAAGATTAAAATTCGGTATTATGGGGTATTTTTGCATATCTCGATCAAAATGCCCCTCACACAAATAAGTCTCAGTTACACTGATTGTAGTGATAGGTGTGAAATATAATACTACACAATAATATTAATACAATATTAATACAATACTACCGGAGGTTCTAATTTTCAAGGACTAGATTGTTAGATTTATTTCTAGAGGATTTACCTTCTAAAGTATTCGTCATGGTTTAATGAATGTCCAATATGACTGGCTATCATTATCTTCCATGATATCTATCGAGTTTTTTAATCGGTTGATTTCTAGCATACCGCATTAATATCGTGCGCGTGGCAAATTTGTTCATAACCTCCAACTGTACGGATCCCTAGTAGAGACACAATTCACACCTTACTGTCATAGTGCATCAGATTTACGGAGGTCTTGGGTATTTTTAAATCAATTGAAGTGCTATATCACTAACGATAAGATTCAATAAAATAGTTTTCGAATTATATTATAAAGGGTAACTATTGCCTATTAGAATATTGACTCTTCCTTTCAAAATTTCCTTGCCGTGGTCGTCAATTGCATTATATGTGAAGGTATCTCTGCCTGTGAAGCCGTTTATCGGTGTATATATTACGCTGTCTGCAATTGAGCCTTGTCTCAAAATCCCGTGGACCGGTAGCTCAATAATTGAGAATTTTAAAACACCGGATTTATTGATGTCGTTTCCTGCCAGGCCAATTTGAATAGCCGATGCGGTAGAAGTATCTTCAACATTCTTGTCTATAATCACCGGTAAATGATTTGTTTCTATTAGTGGAGATATGAGATCTACATACTGGCTCGGCGCGATCCGGTTGTCTAATTTAGAAATTGATGATGATGAATTATTTGAGCTGACCAGATATTGTGGTGGCTGAGCGCCCGATGCATTCACATTTTTAATATTTTTTGTGTATATTCCTATTTCTGATACGCCGGACACGTCTGAATCCCTGGAAGCATCAAGTCTGATATATCTGCCCTGCAAATCCTTTATGATTGGATAGTTTTCTGATCCTATGCCTGTTCTATCACTTGTTCCTCTTAATATAGTTGTGAACGTAATTCCATCCATTGATGTAGATATCACAAAGTGATATGTTCCCTTTTCTGCCTTGTACCAGTGAATGTCTATGCTACAGATACTTTTAATTCCACCCAAATCCATTTGAATATATGATCTGCCATCTTTCAATGACCACTTTGTATTTAGATTATTGTCCAATACATTCTTAACATCCTTCAAATCTTTTTCCTCTGAAGTGTTGATCACTGTCGAGACTGGTGACTTAATACACATATTGTCATTATTTGTATTTTGATGCTTGTCCATAGAATCTGTGCTAGATCTAATCTGTTCAAAACTGTTGGAGGAACCATCAATGTTAATTGATTGTTTTGTGTTATAAGATGCATCGCTCGCGTATTGATTCTTCGCGGGTGAGCATGGGTTACCTATGCAAATCCCGTCCAAGCATGGTACGCTATCTGCACATTGTATTGATAATTTCTTGTTATTGTCAGCGAGAATCATATTATATGTTGAAAAGTTACATATAGTTAAAGCCAGTAACAATAGGGATAATACAAACAGCAATCTTTGAATTCCAGATATCAATGTATTTGTTATGCTGGTATATTATTAGTGGATTTGAGTTAAATGTACATGGGAAATACCTCTGACGTTGCTGGAGTTAAAAAACTCCAATAGTTTATTAAGCTTCTTTTAGTTGATAAAGTAGTATCTAAGGAACTAGCAAGATAAATATTTGTATCTATGTTTAGTAAAATACCTGTGGTTCATTGATTAGCTACTATGCTGAGTGAAAGCCGATCTATTGTAATTTTACAATGGTTTTGGTTTCAATTACTATGATTGCTACTCGCAGTAACTAAATAGACTGACCAAATTATTATTACAATATGTCATACTTCATGCCGTGAACACAAGAACCTTGAAATATATCGTGAAAATATTAGTCTCGAACTCGCAGGATAAGAGTATTATTTGATAGAACCTGACATTAGAACGAGAATTTGTAAGAGCTTTTCATAAATAGCAGTTCTAAAGGTATTAGTTGATCTCATAATGACATTTGAAAACCCTAGCGACATAGTTGAATTCATTTTGGAGGTAGCCACAGCAGGTATCAAATCATCGGCAATAATCTCCAGAACCTCGTTATCTTCGGTAGACCTAACTGAATACCTTCATGTTCTATTAGTACATGATCTGATCGCATATAGGCAAATCGATAAGAAATACCTAACGACAACGAAGGGAATGTCTTATTTGGAGACCTACAATGATATCCGTTCACAAACAGTCCCTAATTTTGCTCAGTAACTGCACAAATCTGTAATAAGAAAACAAATAACCATTCAGTTACATTATCGATGTGTAATTTATAAATATGGCCGGTATAAAGTTGACCGGAAATTAGATATATTCACTATGCTGATTCTAGCCATTTATGTAGTACGGATTGTTGCCTTGGCCCGACGGTATTAAGAATCCTGAGTTTTGTGTCCAGTTGAGCTTTGTTTCTCAAATGGATTTGGGAGACTATATGCTGTTCAAGGTCGGGAAGCTCCAATGGCATTTCACAAATATTGCAATTGATGTTATCTATATCATCTATACCCAATCTCTTATTTTTATTAATACTGGCGCACAATCTAGGTAAGGCTGTATACATGGCTCTATCCTCTTTCTAAAAAATATTTCGATAGGAAGATAATTCGAGTCAACTAAGATAGAATCACCTGAAAATATCTTCAAATGAATAAATATGTTCGGTTAATCTGTCGGTGCTTGTCAATCTATATAATCTTTAACCATTTATTCATCAGCTTGTTAACTATACTTCAATAAAATAATGTATGCAGTGTATTTGAGAAAATAGTACATAGACTCATTAACTTAGATTCCTCAAATCATGCAGTTTACTAACTCCTTAAACGCTATAATAGTTGCACTAAAGCATGTTGCATAATACAGTAAGGATGATGATACACCATAACTATCAATACTAAAAAAGCGATTATTTATCATGATCTAACAATGATTCTGATACGAGATTGATGTGGCAAACGATCTAATTTCCAATTTGTAGAGCATATCTATTAATCTGATAATTTGAAATGCCTAAACACCTGTAATATTTATATTCCGGCGAATCTCAGTCTTTCATTCTATTGATATCACACGCTTGGATACGGTGTTCGATTTTCGGGTTACCAATTACAAGCTTCCTCGCTAGTCTTATTACTAGTCGTCACTAATTACATTTGAACATGCTAATTTCAGATATGCCCTGAATTTTTCTAAATTTATTAAGTAGGACTATAAGTCAAATTAGCATTTAATGTAAGATAACACTGTGCAACGAAATCTAAGATCATTCTATGTAATTCAAATATCTGACCATTAATCATATCATATGGATCCTTTACTGTTAGTGAAAGCTATGCGTGCAATAATGCCAGAGATAACTCTAAATGAATTTCAAAGCAGGTTGGCCATTGTGAGTCGGTCAGTCTCTAAACAAGTTATGCAATATTTATTGGATAACGGAATTGGTCGTACGTCCCAAAATATCTATATGTTCTCTAATTCAGATCGAATCAAACTTGCAATCCTTGCTTTAAAAAATGGGAATGATGTTGAGTTGATATCTAAAATTCTAACCTGGAGAGATTTTGAGGTGCTTACTTCAGAAATTCTTAACTTGTCAGGATATAAAACTGAGTGTAATGTACGGTTTAATAAACCTCGAAGAATAGAGATTGATGTTGTTGGAACCAACAATTACTCTAAACTAGCCATATTAATTGATTGCAAGCATTGGCAACGAAATGATTTAAAATCTACATCATCTTATGCTATAAAGCAAATTCACAGGGCATACGTATTTATGTTAAATAGAAAAACTGTGTCTTCATCTATTCCAGTACTACTTACTCTTTATCCCATGGCTATAAAACTGGTTGAAGAAATACCAGTCGTACCTATCAGTAATTTCATGTCTTTTGTTAATGACCTTCCAATGTACCTCGACAAGATTAAACTCGTGTCCAGGTAGATTTGCCACAATTAACTTCGAAATAGTTAACATCAACTTGAACTGATATTGAAATTGCGCCGATCCGTATTTTCAGTGAAGGTCACAAAATCCAACTGGGTTTACAGCTCTAATACCTAAACATGGAGATGGACTAGCGCAATCTCTGATTGGCTACGTTGAACAAATGTCGGCCATTAGTATTTAAAATCTAATGATTATAGTAGGTACGATAAATACACTCGGTATGGATTTCAGTTATTCCTCATAATCAATTTGAGGCCACCTGGTTGAAAAAACTGTCGCGTACGTGTCAATCTATGAAATTATTATAGAACCATAGGTATACTTAGATAGGTAAAAATGTCGAATGTGTATCAACACTTACGATACAAATAATGGGAGGCAGAAGAAGACGGAAACTTATTAGGCCGCAGACGAAGAGCCGTAGTGTGCAGGGCAGATGTCCTAAATGTACTACTGTTGTAAAGTTCAACGTGTCCGGACCTGTTGGGAAAGAAATCTATGAATGTTCCGCATGTTTATCTAAATATCCCATTGACGATCTATGATATTAATTTCGTTATGGTGATATTCTTCCTACTCAGTTCTATTTTATTTTTATACCCTCGCTCTTCCTAAATACTATTATGGCTTAAATTGAAAAATTATAATTTTTCGGTAGAACCGATTAGAAACATTATAGACTCATTTGATATCCAGCAGCCTTACAAGATCTCTAACAAATTTAAAGGATTTGTCTACATTCTTGCGTGACTTCTACTGCCAAACACGGCCTGGTTTGTAGTATAGATTTAGCCTAAATATGGCGGGTCACAAATTCAGAATAATACTCACAAGGTCTACATAGAGATCAACAATTTATTTCAACAATCGTTATATTAATTCATAGCAAGGCGTTGAATGTGTATTTGTGCCTATGTTAGGTTTATTTTAATCCATCAAGATAGCCATCTTGCTCAAGTTTATCAGCGTGAGCAGCAATATATCTCCAGATAATATCTGCCTTATCTGATTGAAAATCCCAAGGAGCAATTAGTACCAAATCATGATCACGTATCCACATTCTTCTCTTAATTTTTCCTCTAATACGACACGTTCTGACCCTGCCATCTGTACATTTTACAATAACATTGTCTCCACCCACTAATTTTATGACTCGTCCTAGCAATTCACCAGTTTGAGGCTTCACTAGTTCCTTAAGATGCGATTCAGTTAGTACTTTTCTTTTGCCTAAGTCTCAAACACCATCGTTTATTCTTTTTAATCAAGTTAAAAATGTATCTAGTCTATAATTTGAGGCTCAGGCATTGTCCTGCTGAAAACTAGCAAACTGATAGTTTAAACTCCATGCAGCAGCCAGCTAATTCTGCTACTCCTTTGTAATAAAATACTTGAATTGTGATATATTAAGGATATCAATATTTTCATACTTATAATCTAATTGACAGCCTGCGATATATTATAGTTATTATCGTGATCACTTTTATATTTGGTATTAATTGCAATTTAGCAAGACTAAAATAAGTCTTTACCGTTTGAGTTGTTAATTTATGGTGAGTAATGGACTATCTGACTATTGTAAAAAAGGTAGCCATATAGATTGTAGTGATTGCGTTTGCAAGTGTCATATACCAGGAACTATGGAATATATGTCAAGAAATATCGCGAAATTGGAAAAGGAAAAACCCGGACTAGGCGATTCTCTACCTGGGTTGTAATTTTTGTTTGTTTGATGTAGATCGCTATCCATGCATTTTTGAAGTCGTGAAACCTACTTATTGTTGCTTTCTAATAAGCTAGGCAATGCGCCTATATTGGAATCCAGTTAATAAGATATAAGTAACAGCTTGGTTAATTTTGTTACAATGAGATGCAAATTCCGGGCATAACTCACTTAGTAGGCAAGGATAATATCTCTAATAGCATCCTGTTGTTGACTGGGCCATCCGGAGCAGGAAAGAGCATATACTGCAGACAATTTTTGCTTGATGGTATATCACAAAATGAATATTGCATCTACCTGAGTTCTAACCTGACTATGGATCAGTATAGTGACCTCTTCTCCAATTTCGAAAAGTGTGTTGTCTCAGAATATTCCATCTTTATCAATCCATATATTAACGATATAGAAGATAACATGAAACTATCCTATGCTCTTGACGAAGTCACTAAAGCGCTTGACCGGGCTGGAATCAGTAAGAAACATCAGATACTAAATTCATCTTCTTTGACACATTCTAAGTCTGCTAAACCTGCTAAAAATGTTCGATTTATCTGTGATTCGTTGACGCATCTGCTGGCGTTATTCGAAGAGAAAACTGTAGAGACTTTTATTACGAAGCTTTACTTCATTTTGAAATCATATAATGCGTCAGCAATTTTCACTCTTAGTACTCCATCATCGAATGAATACGAAACTAATCGCATAAGCTCTATTTTTGATGGATTATTAGAGATGAAGTTAGAGGATAACGGAGATGCACTGGTCAGAAGAGTTAGAATGCTCTCTATAAAGGGTATACATCATGATCCGCTGTGGATCGAATTTAATATATCTAACGAAGGTACTATTTCCTTTACCAAACGATCGAATTACGCTTTTTGTTTCCTTTGTAAGGATCCCATAATTGATAGGCCAGTTATTTATACTGAACTGCCCTTTCATGCTGACCATTTAGAAATTTATAAGAAATTAGTAAAGGTTTATGACTTTAGTCTGTCAGGAATAGGCATTCCGACTGAACCAATAAATGCAAACTTTTTCTTTATAGATATAGTCGGCCTTTCTGACCCGTTATTATCTGTCAATAAACAAAGAGAAAAAATAGAGACTCTCAATAGTCTCATACTTATATGTGAGGCTTTTAAGGCAGACGATAAGAAGATAATACTACCTACTGGTGACGGAATGGTGATAGGATTTCCATTAAATCCAGAATTGCCCCTACAACTGGGTATGCAGCTTCACCGCGAGCTGCGTAAGTATAATTATGAGAAAAATAATGAAGATTCTATAATCGTACGTATTGGTCTCAGTACGGGACCAGTATTTACAGTGAATGATATAAAAAATAATCAGAATTATTGGGGCCCTGGCATTATATTAGCACGCAGAGTTATGGATATAGGCAACGAGTGGCATATTTTAATCGCTGATAATCTGGCGGAAACACTTATCGCCTTAAAGGAAGAATACAAAAAAACTATAAAACTGATTGGAAATTATCGAATAAAACATGGTCAAGAGATAAGGCTTTATTCGCTGTATTCAAACGAATTCGGAAATCCTGAATTGCCAATTAGAAAAGATTTCTAGCCTAGGTTTTATTTGAGTTCTTGATCCACATTATTCAAACGTATTCGAAATCTTCGGTGCTTTTAGATTACTGTAGTATAACTTACGTGCAAGAGAACAATATAACCAAACTAAACGTATACGCATTTGATACGTCGAAGCCATCAATCAAAATGTTCTAGCTTCCTAATCGTATTACGAAACGCGATCTTATTATTCTTTTCAACAAAAATATGGTTAGAATTGATGGGGGAATCATAGCCATGACGATAGAGAATAATGCAACCTGTCCAGAAAGTTTTGGAGTAATAAATATAATCGTTATGAAAATTGAAATACTCATAACAAATATGTAGAAAAAGACAGTTATTAGTATGATAGATCCTTTCATTAGTAGAGCACCACCACTCATCGAATATAAAATGTCATTAACGTTAATAACGGTAATTGATATGTTGTTAAAACATGCACGAGAACCATAAAATTGAATCTAAATCATGGGATCCTTCGCTAGAGCTGAAAATTCTAGATAAATGGCGCGAAGATAATGTCTATGGCTTCTCAATCATTGGTCAAAATAGCATACCTTTCATAATTGATACTCCACCACCATATCCATCTGGCAGACCATGGCACATCGGAGCAGCGGCCCACTATGCCCAGATAGATATGATCGCTAGGGCCGCTCGAATGAAGGATTATTGCGTATTCTTTCCTATAGGCATAGATAGAAATGGCCTACCTGTTGAGATTTATACTGAAAAAAAATATAAGATTCAAATGCGGAAAACTGACAGAGAAAAATTTCTCGATCTTTGTGGACAAGCACTAGACAATCTTGAATCAGAGATGATTCAGATAATGAAAGATATGGGGATAAGTGGAAATTTTGATGAGTACTATAGAACTGACTCTGCCGAATTTAGATCTTTAACTCAGAGTACTTTCATAGATTTATGGAGGAGGGATCTAATATACATAGCAAACAGGCCCAATAATTATTGCTACGATTGTGGTACTACCTTGGCCGATGCAGAAATCACCTATCAAGATATTCCTACCATACTAGTTTACATGAAATTTGATATCAAAGAGACAGGAACTATAATTGTAGCTTCCACTAGGCCAGAACTCCTCTTTGCTTGTCAAGCAATAATAGTGAACCCTGAAGATGATCGGTATACTGAGGTCATAGGCAAGCATGTGATCTTACCTATATTCGATAGAGAAGTTGAAATTCTTGCTCACCGGACAGCAAAACCCGACTTTGGCTCTGGTGCGGTAATGGTTTGTAGCTATGGTGATCGAAATGATGTCCAGCTTTTTCGAGAACTAGGGCTTGAAGAAATAGTATCGTTAACTGAGTTCGGAACTACAACTGAATTAGCCGAACCATACGCAAACCTTAGAATATCTCAAGCTAGATCTAGAATTATTGAGGATCTTAAAAAGGATCAACGTGTCGAAAGAGAAGAAAACATTATGCATCGAACACCTATTTGTGAACGTAGTAGAACGCCCATTGAAATACTATCTATGCAAGATTATTATCTAAAGCAGATGAGTTATGTCCCGAAACTGAAAAAACTCGCATCGAAAATAAAATTCCATCCTGAGATACATCGACAAATATTGAACGGCTGGCTAGATTCTGTTTCGATCGATTGGCCAATTTCAAGACGAAGATTTTACGGGACAGAAATTCCTATCTGGTTCTGTAAAATTTGCAAAGCCCCAAATCTTCCAGAGGCCGGTCAATACTATAGACCTTGGAAGGAAAATCCTCCATTCAAGAACTGCAGTAAATGCGGGAGCACCGAGTTCACTGGAGAGGACCGGATATTTGATACATGGATGGACTCTAGTATCACTCCACTATTTATCACAAGATATCTACGAGATCAAAAATCATTTGACCGTCTCTATCCGACAAGGCTGAGACCACAAGCCAAGGATATTATACGAACTTGGCTTTATTACAGTATGTTGCGCTGCTTCCAGCTAACCGATCAATTACCTTGGGCTGAGGCTTGGATAATGGGCTATGGTGTAGATGAGAAAGGAGAAAAGATGAGTAAGAGTAAGGGAAATGTCATAGACCCATTTCCAATTATTCACAGGTATGGTGCAGATGCGTTTCGATTTTGGTCTGCTGCGGAAGGTAATTTGGGACAGGATTTCAGATGCTCTGAACAAAAAATCGCAATATCAAAGAATTTTCTCTCAAAGTTGTGGAATATAGCAAGATTTGTTTCTTCTTTTGAGATAGTCTATGACTTACCGCAACATCTCGATGACTCAGATAAGTGGATTTTAGGAGAGCTGTCAAAGTTAGTTAAAGTGTGTGATCTTGGATATAATGATTATAATTTTTTTATTCCTGCAAATGCAATAAGAGACTTTACATGGAACTTATTTGCCTCACATTACCTAGAAATGGTTAAATGGCGTGTTTATGAAAATGAAAAGGCAAATAAATTTGGTCGTGAATCCGCAATCTCTACTATAAATAAATGCTTACATACAATACTTTTGCTGCTCTCTCCAATTTGTCCTTTTATTACGGAAGAGATTTGGACAAAAATGTACTCTGATAAGAGCATTCATTTACAAAAGATGCCTAAATCAGAGATAGGATACCATGATCTAACAAAATATACCAAATCGATTCTAGAATTTAATTCTATGGTGTGGAGTAAAAAAAAGGAAACGATTTCACCTGAGACAGGAAAACCAATGTCGTTAAAAGATCCGATTCAGATAGCAGTACCAACTACTCTTATATCGTTTGCTCCGGATTTACAAAAAATGCATAATCTAAAGAGTAGTATATAAAATAAGCTAGTATATTAAGTAAGCATTGGCTAGATTATAGTGCTTTAATGACGAAAATATGATCAACCTAACAGCCTTATCGATCTGGCGAAATTTCTGGCCCCTAATCGCCTAGTCCAGGTTTTTCCCATCAGTTAACGTTGTTACCTAAATGATTTATATCAATAACAAAAAGAATTATTCGACGATTACGAATAGGCTCACAGGAGAGAAAAAAGAAAGTCTCAAATGCTTTCTTTTTTCTCTGTGTGCAAGAAGGCAATACATATAGTCATATTATCTAAATCACGCAACGCGGATTACGCTGATCATACTTGAATCATTGATTTAATGTTATTATTTATTTATCTACATATGCTTATCAAATATAATATCATATGTCATTGAAAGGTTTAACGGTAGCCGTTACGGCTAGTAGAAGAGCCTCTGAGCTGGCTCGATTGATAATGGCATTTGGAGGCCAGCCATACTTTGCACCAACAGTAGGCCTAAATGCAACACGAGATATCGAAGAAATTAGGAAATTTATTGACAAGATTTTCGAACATCCTGACTTCTTGATATTCACGTCTGGCCCCGGTGTCTACTCTCTTATGACTATTGCTAAGAGGCTCGGATTAGGAGAAAAATTGAGGGATGCTTTGAAAACCACATCATTGATCGCTCGAAGCACAAAAGTACAAGCGGTATTGGCAAAGTATGGTATCCGTACCAAACTGATCCCATATGAAAATACTACAGAGGGAATCTTGAATCTGCTAAAAGAATACGAAATAATGGGCAAGAAAATAGGCATTCTATGGCATGGATCCTATTCAAAATGCTTTATAGAGGAACTTAGAAGTTCTGGGGCAGAACTGTTTGAGCTGACAATCTATAAATATTCCTATGAGCTTGACAATGAAAGTGCGACAGTCTTACGCGAGATGGGATTCAGCTGTCTTCCTCCTGATGAATCAAAGGTCATCAAACTTATAGAAGACCTGAATAATAGGATTATTGATGTCATAACCTTTACGAGTCCACCCGCAGTCAGAGAATTATTTATAATTGCAGAAAAAAACAATTTAAGACAGTCACTCAAATCATCGTTAAATAACTTTGTTATCGTTACAGTTGTTGGTCCTTCTACAAAGAAAGTACTCGAGGATAATGCAATCATTACTGATGTGATGCCAAATAGCTACAGGATGGGAAATATGATAAAGTCTCTAAGTGACTATGTTCATCATGATCCGTATCCATCAAAGAGAAAAAAACGCCAGAACAGTTTTCTTAAAGAGTGACTGCATAGAGCACAGAATGAAATTGTAAGCAAGTAATGATGTTACCTGCAAGCCATCAAATTGAACATCAGTATCTTCTGATGTCTCTTATTTTAGAAAAATAGCTCTTGACTGCTATTACTTTACCTCTATATGAGATTTCGCCTTACATAGATTTTCTTAAATCTGCTTAGAAAAAGTATTAACATAATGACCACAATGATGGAAATAGATGCCTGAATTATGGATATCACCATCCTATTGACTCCGATTTGGAGCAGGACAAACTCCATAGGAGCTACAACCATCACAAGAAATGCAGCAGCAGCAAGAATAATAATCCACATTAAGGTAATGAATAGCATAAGTCCAGAATTATTCATTTGGGAATTAGTCCAGTAATAAAGTAATACTGAATGATAATTGAGATCACTGCTAAAATCGATGAGAATATTCCTAACTTAAAAACCTGACCAACAATTTGTTTTTCTGACATAGGTCCACGCGCAAGAATTAATCTTAGAAGAGTAGTAGGCGCATCCCTATCCTTTGATGCTGCCAATTTATAATCATCCATTAATACGGTGGGCCTGGCCTTAACTTGTCTATGTTCGACTATTTTCTTCACACTAGCTAGAAAAAGGAAAGAGTTCATGACTGCGGGTAGCAACGAGATAACTCCTATCACCTCTGAGCTTCCAGCAATAGCAATAGCACCGTACATTGACCCAATTAATAAAGTTCCAGAATCACCAGGAAAGATCTTGCTGGGATACTTGTGAAATTTGTATAAGGCTAGTGTTCCAAATAGTAGTGGTAGAGCTGCCACGAACATGTCATTGCTACCAAATATTGCGATACTTATTAGAAGAGGTATAGTACAAATAATTACAAATCCACTTGCGACCCCATTTAATACATCGATAGAATTAATTGTGTTTCCTACAATGGGAATTATAACTAGGATTAGTGGGATGGATAACAGGGGAATGAAGACTGCCCCAAAAATCAGATACAGATGCGAACCGTAAGCTCCGAGAACTATCAAGGGAACAGCTGCTAATATTAACGCGAGTGGCTTGAATGATCCCGGCATTACTCGCTTATCGTCGATCAGACCAATAATAAATCCTATGACTGTAGTTAGCAGAATCGCAATGATTTTCACATTGAACGTCAGCAAAAATAAGATTATTTCTGACGTTGCGATCCCTATGAGCAATGTGGGTCCAGCCGGCCTAGGTATCAGCGGTAATTCAGGTTTATGGAAATCCTTCACTATTTTTCCCTTAGAGATTAATGATCTGATAGTTCTAGGCATCATAACCACAACTAACAGAAATGAGATGAAAGAGACAAGTATTGCTTGGATGAGTGTACTATTGTCCGCGGGATTTAGCAAATATCTATCAGTCCTGTTAATACAAAAGATTTGTTATATAACTGCAACATTGAATAACAAGTAAACTTTAGTCTGGATTATTTAGAGAAACTCTGAAGATCTAATGGCCTTACTCAGGAAGCATCGTATCCTTTGATTTATTCTTCAAAACCTTAGCTAGTCCCATTCCGATCTTAGGAATCGTAGATAACTTTGATTCTGGAGTATTTGCTAAGACAGTGGAGTCCTTAATGCCCGCATTATATAATGATCTGGCCTTAATTCTTCCTATCCCTCTGAATTGGATTAGGGATATAAGCTCTTCTTTTATGCCATATTTTATTCTAATTCTTAAATTATATAATTCGTTGAGCAAATCTTCGCGCCCAACGATCTTTGCAACTTTGTATAATGAATAAGCCAACCATTCGCTTGTCTCAACAATTCTATACATATCACCCGGTTCCACTCCATGTCTCTCACTCAGTTTTCTGTCGCTACTCTCATTAATCCATTCATAGAGCGCCAATAGACTTCTCGAACTTTCGAACTCATTAATCTGAAAGATAAGTTGATTTGTGTTACGCAGAAAAATTTCGGACAGTGTGTCATAATCGTTATTTCTCAGTGCAAGGCGTGGATAAAAGTCGATACTACTTGTAATTAAATGTAAAAAACCTAAAGTATGATTCTCTTTGCTGGGTTTTTTAATCGACTCGATAGCTTTTCTAAACTCTATCCCAGTAGAGGGATCCACGTACAATAATGATATATTCTTTCCGAATTCTGTTACAATATATCTCTCCTTCCTCATTTTGACCAATCCATCTGATTGTAGATAATCCAAAGCATTGATGATTTTGGATGACAAGGTAGATTCCTTGCAAGATTGTGCCAGTAACGTGTTTTGAAAGATATTTATAACTTCATTTTTCTTTATTCCAGGAAACATAACTATAGTACTTAAAACATGTATTCTTATCATTCTATTATTGGCAAGTTGTGATTTAATAGGCTCTGGAGAACCCAAAATATAATGATCGTAAATGTCCTCTCGATTGAAATTTGATCCCGCAATGATTATTGATTGTCCCTCTTTGTCATACATTGGTCTGCCTCCACGGCCAGATATTTGTTTATATTCTAAGACACTGATGGGTATCCTACTACCAATATCTGAGTCATAGCGTAAGAAGCTTGACAAGATAACTCGTCTAGCGGGCAGATTCACGCCGGCAGCGAGTGTAGGAGTGGTAAATAGAATTCTGATGATTCCTTTTTTGAAAGACTCCTCTATGATTTTCCTACTAGACGATCCGATACCTGCGTGATGAAACGCTACTCCCTTGGATATTAGTTCGGAAAGAGTCGATGTAATTTCCGTATCTTCTCCATAAGAACGGATCTTGGATGACTCCTCTAATGCCATTTTTCTACTGTTCTCATCTAAACTTTTGAATACAATTCCTTCTACTTTCTTTGCAAGATAAGAAGTACATTTACGGGTTTCAGTAAATACTAAAGTCTGATATCCGTTCACCATAGAATCATGGACGAGATCGACTATTGCAGATCCACAATTGGATTTAATTTTTATAGTGCTGCCGTCACTCATTTTAACGATTCCATTCTGATATGCGCCCTCCACTAATTTCGTAGGTCTCCATTTACTGTCAATCAAATCACACCCAAGCCAAGAAGCTATGTCCTCTGAATTAATGACCGTAGCACTAAGTACTAGGAGCTGAATCTGAGGATAGACTTGTCGTATTTTTGTTAATATCATTTCTAACACAGGGCCTCTCTCTCGATCACCTAAGAGATGAACTTCATCGAATACAAAAAGTCCTACTTCTGATATCCAATCCGCCCTATGTCTCATCAACGAATCCATTTTTTCATTAGTCAATATTGTAATGTCAGCATCAGCTAGTTCCTTGCCCTGAGAATCGAAATCACTACTAGCTAACTTAACCTTGACCTTTCGATTGAATATTTTGAGATCATTGAGAACTTGAAAATCCGAGCATTTTTCCGCTGCTAAGGCTCGTAATGGAGTTAGGTATGCCACCCTTAATCCCTTCTCGATTGTCTTGATCGCAGCCATTAACGCCACCAATGTCTTACCACTAGCAGTTGGAGTTGTAATGAGTAAATTTTTACCCTCTAAAACTCCTTTTGAGATAGCTAATTCTTGAGGGGGGTATAATGTAGGGTATCCTAAAGACATTAGCAGCGAAGATATCTTCTGGTCTAGATGAAGAGCCATCTTGACACCTTCTAATGATTATTCTGTATAAAAAGCATCAAATCTGAGTGACCCTTCATTAAGTTGCAATCACGTGTCTTCTAGTAGAAGTCTGTTCTATCATCATCATCATTATTATTATTCTTATTATTATTATTATTATTATGGTCGCTGAATTCGTGAAATAGATAAGTGATGGTACAACGTGGAAAAGTGTTTATAAGTTGTGAATATGTTAAAAGTATCGTTTTCCCCAAGATGGCACCTAGGATTTTGGAATGTCGAATACAAAAACAACTTGTAATAAGAGGGATTTTTGGTAGGCTTAAAAGTCATTAGAGGAAAAATTAAGAGAAGAATGTGGATACGTGATCATGATTTGGTACTAATTGCTCCTTGGGATTTTTTTGATTGGATATTTATTGAATATATATTCGATTAAGAATCTGCTCTGGCCGCATAAGATAAAGCGAACCTATGAGAAAATCTGAAATTTGCTATACCAGCTTTTGAAAGGAAAACAACACTAGAGGTGTCAGACAATATAAGCTGAATCTTGTGCTATCTTACTTTCTATACTGTGCCGCAAATGTCGCAGCTTCGCTACTACCTAGATCATTTTGAAATTGTTCTCTTATTATTCTACCGTAAATAACCAAGTCTCGAGCGAGCATTCTCAGGCGTCTCTCTAAAGCAGGATTTGTAATGCTTCCGTCTTCATCAAAATCATGGTCACCATTAATCGCCACTCCATATGGCATACTCCATCCATAACATTGTCGAACAGCTGTCCGCATCTGATCCATGACGGTCAAGCCCCTTTCATGTGACGTGCAGACGTAGGCAAATGTTTTGCCCGCAAATTCCCTCCAAAAATGATCGAGAAAATTCTTTATTGTACCCGACATAGAACCGTGATAATCTGGAGATGCTAGTATGAGAGCGTCAGCCCAATTCACGTCATCGGTAATCCTTAGAATATCATGTCTGTCAGTATCATTATTGTATCCACTAGGATCGTAAAACGGTAAAGGATGCTTTCGCAAATCAAGCAGTCGTGATTCTGCACCATGTGTCTTTGCAGTCTCCAATATGATCTTTAATGCCAACGTACTGCGTGAAGTTTCTCGCATACTGCCGCCTACGCCCAATATCTTTAACAGCATAAAGGGATGAATCCTTATGTAGTTATTTTATCTATCGTTTAGTACTTGTAATTCAATATCCAGAGAGGTTTTACTATCTTGAGTGGTTTGACAATGATATCATGATTCAATTTATGTCAAATTATTAATTCCTAATGTATATTTTGTGATCTCCTGCTGAAATGAAGAGTTCATATATAAATGGTCTTAATCTAGAACTTTGACGGTTTACTCTTTTTGGTATATATCACCATTCTAGCGCATCTTGCCAGGACTAGGATATCGGTAGTCTAGTTCGACTTGATTACAACTTCAAACTATCCCATGTAACTCCTATTAGGTAAATTTGTATTTCCATATTTAAGGCGATTCATATCTGGAGAGATCAATGGCCTAGCAAAAACAATGTCTAATAATCGCGGCCACTCTCGCTTCAGGCATGGCCCTAATGCTACTTATTCATCGAGCTCAATTATAAGGATGACGATGCTCATAACAGTCAATCGGTTCTCTATTATTGAAATGAGCCAGTTTTAGCCGGTACTAATTGAATATAGTCTTCAGCGTCTGCTTTGTGTTCAATATTAGTACTGCAAAAAAGTAACACAAGGATTGAAATGATGTTTGGCAGATTGAAAATCTAGCTAAATCCAAACGCTTATATCAGTTTGCCTCTTTTCGAGGCAAACTATGTTAGTTATTTCCTTCCTAGTGGAGTAAAGCATAGAAGGCGAATTTCAAATTATTTTTTAAAAGAACCCTGATGGATATTGACTAGATTTAAGATGACATTTACGATATCAAAGGTAAAGGTTAATCCAAACTGGTTTACTGAAAGATACTATTCGGTTATGTCTCCGTTCCAGTTTATGATTAGGATTAATTTTTTCTCATCAACGATGTGAATAATTCATAGACAAATAATAGCTAAGCAAAATAGAAACCAATCTTATTTATCATCCATGATGGAGATCTTACGAGTAAGAAGACTAGCAATGTTTGCTTCGCGCCTTTTGCATGTGAAACTGATACTACCGGATAAGGTAATAGTTATCTTATTATTCGGTCTTTCTCTGCTCGTTTTGGCATACCTTGTAAATGGGGTAATAGAAGTTTCAGCAAAGAGCGTCCCGTCTATAACGATTGCCCTCATCGCTAATACCTCACCGAGGTGGGGAATCGACGAGGTCGGAGTAATAGGCGTAACGGAGCATGCTCATTCAAAAGATTATCAAATAGATGTTGACTGGGGAGATGGTATTCAATCCCTTGGTATTCCTATAACTTCGAGTGATGGTAAATGGGGACCTGTGTATCATGTCTACTCTGCTTCGGCGAGCAGTTCTAATCCTCAAAAATTGACGGCATTCTTAAGAAGCACTAATAACTTGAATATATATCAAGCGGGCAGTCTCGAAAGTCATAACATACATAGTGAAACATACGCAATTGAAGTACAGCGACATGGCAGCGTCATTTCCGCTGATAGAAATATTGGTCCAAATATTATGAATAAAAGTGATGGTTTTCTATCAACAACCCTTGTTGATAAAGAGGATCTCAATAATGGGATTTCGAAATCTCTAATACAATTAGTAGATGCAACAAACGGGGAAAGAATCACAGCCATCACGAATCATAGTGGCAAAGCAGTAATTCCGATTCAACAATATATAACAAATAGTAATTCGATGAATAATAAAAATAGTTCGAAGAATTTCAAGTTGATATATGCTGGAGACTCCATGTACGATGGGTCATCAATTTTGTTGAATTCAGATAGTCTTCAAGTTGTAAGTGACAAAGCTATTCGAAATAGCAATTATATTGATACAATCCAAAAACCGATTTACGAATTTACTAGAACATTCATCATAGGTTTGAGCATAGGAGCCGGCATTTGGCTTACTATAAATGGAATCGCACGGAAATTCATTAGAACTAGTGTAAATAGCGAAGGCTTTACAAATACGGAATACTCTTAATAGAATATCGGCTCTACTACGATATTCATATTGGTTGAGCAATCACTTTTATGTTTACACCTAAATAAATATTTGAATTCGACCAAAATAATAGAAGATATATAATAGGTCTTCAATTAGAATGATAAAATAAATCAACTGGACTTGAGCTTTATAATTCTGGATGAAAAGTTATGAACACAATTTTGGATATATTCGGGACAAAGTCTATCAAAAAATAAGTTCTATTAATCATATTTAGCGGTATTATTCTGTTAGGTATCATTAGTACATTAACGGCAAACTGTAGTATGCCAAAAAAATATGCATCGTGGATCCTATCGTTCTCCAGCGCTTCAATTATATTGTTACGAAGTATTATGGTATCGCTTAAGAGTGGTATTATTCGATATTCACTGCACGTTACATATGTATTTAATGTTGGAAGCGAGTCTTGTACATTCGCTATTACAAGTTAGGCCCAAGGGTGATGCTCATTATCTCCTATCATGCTCAAAACGATTGAACTAAACAACTAAATTGACGAAGTAGGTACTGATCGATTAGTCCTCAATTACTTCCATTACGCAAGCACCTGCATCTCTTAATTCGTAGGAGAAGAATGTTGGGACTATGTTTCGAACGTGAATAAATTTTAGATTTATATTTGAATGTTCTACAAGAATAGTTAAGATTGGATAAAAAAGTGATCCTATCTCTTGGAATAGGAATTGGTGCAACTATCATAGTCTATATGGCTCTAACGGGTTCACTTGATCAGCCGATTATCAACCGAATTCCCATTCCGCCAGAAGCTGCCATTTCTATAGTTCTCGCCCAAAAGAATTCAATGCATCTTACTCCAAAAGATTTTGCGGTGGGTTATGTGTATATTAAGGGAAATGGTGAATTTTATGAATCTAACGCAAACTCGAATTCTATAGGACAATATCTAGGTACCGCAGCTTCCACGATTAGTGGGGGGAACTATTTTGCGTGGAAAGTTCAAAATAAGAAAGATGGTATAACATATTTTGTTGAGCACATCGATGGCGACATAGTCTCTGAATCTAAATAATTTTTTAATCGTGTTGTGATAATACAGCTATTTTATGGAAATTTACTTTAGTCGAATTTAGGTATATGATAACTCAAAGCTTATTCTTGATTATTGGATTTTTACATCTCTCTCAGGTGTTTGAGTATCGTGAATGGACCAACCTTATCTTAAGATGAATTTAAGTTTAGCTACACCACTAAGAGATCTTATTTTTCTCATGAATTCCTACGTCATATAACCTGATTTTAATATACTTACAGAAATTCATCCTTCTTTGCCACAACTCTCGCGATCACACCATTTACGGTACCTGACCAGTAAATACCCCTTTAGAACTTTGACTTGTAATGCTCGTAAAACATTCCAGTCCGAATCCATACTATCTTAATTCTAGTCTCTCAAGCATGCTATATTCATCAAAACAAGATATGGGTCAACAACTTAAACGGCGACTATATCGAAGTAAAGATGCATAATTGTAGTAGTTATTAGTTAATATGAGAGACTTCATTTAATACATTTGCGACAGAAGTTGCTCCTACTTAGTACGTGGTGATTACGATTCAGATTGAAAAATAAGGGAAGAAAAAATAAAACTATATCCCCAGTAGAATTTAAAGATGAACACTTGGACCTGTTTATAGCCACCTTAAGAAAGGTAGATGGGTATCCCAAGGTAAGAAATTTACAAAAACTGTTAGCTCCAAGACTTAACCTGCATATGATTAACGCAATTTTGAGATACCTGAAGAATTCGAAAAAAATAGAGATTGATCTTGATGGAAATATTATTTGGATTAAGGAAGAACACACAAACAACCAGCTCAGTATCGCGGAGACTGCCAACTTTTCCCAGGAGTTCAGGGATTATTACTCTGGAAAAGCAGATAAGAAAGAGAATCAGTCTGAAAGTATCTGAATTTAAAATTTGGTCAATTCGTTGATCTTCACACTCTATTCCCATATCGCTTTTGGCATTTGAGGATTCTCGTGGCTGTCGCTTGCGTATTGAGTAAGCACAACTTGGGATTCATTAACCAGGCCTCCTCAAGATATTCGTAATGAGCAATATCGAAATAATTCATTAAACAAGTGAGAGTTGGAGCAAACACCAAAAGATTTAATTCAAGTTTCGGAAATTAAATTGAGTTCACACTAATTTCGAGAATCACGTCCTTAGAACTCAGCAGATATTAAAGTCGACCTCGTATTATGTAACGTAAGAGGTACTATCTATTCTCCGAACTCGAATTTTACCGGCCATAAAGAGGTTCACTATTTAATGAAGGAATTTGCAAGTGAACTATTTTTAATCATGTCATGTAGTTAATCTCTCTCGACTTAGGTTAAGCAGTGCATATGTAGTCGGGTAAATCTTAATTACTCTTTCTACGACCGGGGATCATATTGCTGCGAACAAGGGTAGCATGGGAGAATCATAAATGGGATCAAATACCTCTAAAGTGAGGCATGTAAAACTGGAGGGATCCAATATTTGTTTGCCCAATCAAAGAATAAAATGATAATTTGTGAGCATAATTGGTCGCTTCGTCAATAATGTTGTTGACCTATGATGACGAGCAGACAAATTCTAGCATCTGTTAGTTTTATGCTGTCGATAATTGCTAAATTGGAGCCTTATGGAATATTTAGCCAAACGATAGCTATATTTGTAGATATATTATATTCTCATCTCAGAATAGCCACAACTAGTTTGAATTATTTCAATTCACATGCCACTATGCTACTGCTCAGCTGACATATTCTAACCCTTCCAGTGAGAAAAACCACCGGATTTATAGAATCTATGTGATCAACCAACGAATTGGTGGTTGAAATAGACATTGTTTAGTTTGTTTAGTCGGATTTTAGGAATGTCGACATTTTGACATTTATATGATACCAATTTCATACTGAAACGAAATCTAAATTATCAATGCTTGATCGTAGTCTGTTCAGCCGAGAAGATTATTACCTAAATAACTTAATTAGTCGAGTCATATTACTACTGTTGGGCCAATGACTAAATCTAATAACGAGTCAGTCATGCTGTTTAAACCCTTCTTGATAGCGGGCATAATAATTCTGGCCTTTGGAACAGTTTGTATCCTTATCGGAAGTAGTTTTATATCCCTTAGGGAGGAGGCTGATGGATTCAAAATTATAGGCTTACGATTTCTTGTGGGAGGTGCGATTTCGATATCTCTTGGATTTATTGCAAAGCATTTCCTCCTGATAAAATATTTATGGAAACAACGGATTTGGCCGAGAAATAGATCAGAAGAAAGCAACTTTTCAAATTGGTATAGGCCATGAATATATTTTATTAGTGTTGGCTTACTAAACTATAACATTGGTAGATATTGTTTATCTAAACCCATCCAAGCTTAATTTTAATACTAAGGTAGAAAAATATCAGAGACCTAACGATCAGGAAAAGCTTGTTCTTAGTAATCCTTCTCATCCGCATAAGCCGATATCTGATAAGAGACAGTCGCATGCTATTAAATTACGGTTATTTCGCTCTATTAATGTATCTACAAACCGTGCCTCATAGATTAACAAGTCTATCGTGTTTTTGCAATAGTTCTTGCTTTTGTACTTTGCTAATGGAATTCAAATCAAATGTAGTATAACTGCAATAAAATTTAAACGGCAAAGTTCCAGCGGAAGATATTTCCTCTTCATGTTTGAAAAGCTCATGGATCCTCAAAACAGGATGGAAGAAATTTCCCATGTCGGAGATCACTATTACTCCATCTTTAGATAAATTGGTTCTCCGTCTGAGAAGCATTTTTAGCATTATCATAATCCCTACAAAATCATTTTTCAGGCCAAAATATGCTCTCCTCGAATCCACGATCACGATTGAACCATCTGCCTTATACGATTCTAAAGCATCGACTTTATTCTTCAAAATTTCCAATATCCTGGCCGAAGAAATATAGTGCGATAAAATCAGAATAATTTCATTTGAAGAGAGTAAACTCTTGCAATAATTTATAAAAATATCAACTAGATCTACAATATTTGAATATATAATAATGTTATGCTCTATATCAATTCATATAGTGAGAGCATTTACACGTATTTATTAGTTATTTGTAATATTGAAGAATACCCCAAACGCAAGATTATTGGAAAATGTTATTACATCTTCTTACGCTAAATATGCGATATATGATCACGAAGGTAAATTGTGCCATCGATTCCAATATGCAAGATATTGTACTTGATCTTCAGACTCTGATTAGACAGCCAAGCAGTGCTTCAAATAAACAAAATCTTGTCCGATGTGCACACCTTGTGGCAGCAACTATGACTAAAGCTAATATCAAAACTGAGCTAATTTATCTAAATGATCAAGGAGAGGATGATATACCTCCTATAGTCTTTGGTGAGGTTAAATCACGATCAAATCCATTAGGCAAGACTATATTATTTTACAATCATTATGACGTCCAGCCAGAAGGACCTGTAGATCTATGGAATAATGTACATCCATTCAGTGGCGAGGTTGACGGCAATTACATTTTTGGCCGTGGTTCATCTGATGATAAAGGGGAGTTAATTACTCGAATTAAGGCTGTCGAATATTATTTAAAAGAGACAGGAGATGTTCCATGTAACATAAAATTTATTGTCGAGGGAGAAGAGGAGATAGGAAGCTTGCATATTCAAGAATATCTTTTGAAATACGAGAAGAAATTTGCTTGCGATGGAATAATCTGGGAATTTGGTCTAGTAGACTCCAAGGATAGGGCAGTTATAAATTTGGGACTAAAGGGAATATTGTCTGTAGATCTGGTCGCAAAAGGTCCATCTCATGACATTCATTCTAGTTTGGCAGTCTTGGTGGAAAATCCTGCGTGGACATTAGTGCGGGCCTTAGGCACGATCAATGATAAAAACGAAAGGATTTTGATCAATGAATGGTACATAGACATAAAGAATACGACGGAAGAGGAAACTCGGGCTATAGAAAATGAACCATTTGATAAGGATGATTTTAAGAAGGAATATGGAGTAAAGAAATTTGTCGATAACTTGGATGAAGTTGAACCACAAAAGGCTCTGATTGAGAGGCCCACTTGCAATATCTGTGGCTTATTATCTGGTTATACTGGTAAAGGCAGCAAGACAGTATTGCCTGCCAAGGCAATCGCGAGGCTAGAATTTAGACTAGTCCCAGATATGGATCCTGAGAAACAATTTGCTCGCCTTCAGGACCATCTTGTAGAAAAGGGATTTGAAAACTCCATAGAATTGAAAATGATTGATGGCGTTAAGCCTGCTCGAACATCAATAAACGATCCATTTGTAAAGTCAGTTAAAAGCGCTGCAACTGAAACCTTTGGAAAAACTGTGATTAGCGTCTCTTCTGCGGGCTCGGGTTCAATGTATCATTTTAAAAAAATACTCGGTGCACCGTGTATTTGCATAGGCGGATCCTACAAATACAATCGATCTCATTCACCTAATGAATTCGCTAGATTGGATTTGATTAATAAAGCTACTAAATGCATAGCAAACATAATGCGAAATTATGGACAAGACAATCTATAGCGATAGGTTCGAAAATAGCTCTAAATCAGTAGAACCAATATCTGTTTCAAAGTGAGATTACTCCAATTCGAGAATTAAGTTTATTTGACGATGCTAGTTTTGTTTTTGGTAGTAACTACTTGATTCTATTCAGATACTATTGATTCGTGCTCAAGGTATGTCAATATTGCTACCAATTATCGATCCAAAATCGAGGATTTCGTTAAAATAATTCTTGGTAAAAGCCCTAGAAAGTCTTCGGAATATCTATGATATTCTTCTATTTTGTTATTATCCAGTCCTTAAACGAGAGGGTTACTATTCTAGCCCACCTGCAACACTGTCTCATATATAGCCACAATGCGATTTGTGTTTAATCCTTTAGCTGATGAGGCGGCCGATCTGACACCATCGTCATATGTTAAAGACATGAATAGTAGATAGTTATTTGGATGAGGATCAAGTCCTGCGAGAAGTTTATTCTTTGTCAAAGCCATCTTCATATTCTTACCGTGATTTACCTCGAAGATAGATATAGGTTTACCAACGGTTTTAATTTGAGCGAGCGTGCCATTCACATTCACATTCGCTTTCAACAGTTCTGCTTTTGCAGTTGTCGGGATTGTTCCTCCACCTATTTGAATGCCTATTGAGTCATTCGGTTTGACATTCAATGAATTCAGTGCAACCGTAGAGGCAGTACCGCTGGAAAAATTTCCAAGAAAGAAACCATTGGTCAGAATTCCCATCAACTGCATTGGTTTTATTGATTTCCACGTGAGGTGACCCTCAGTCTGGCTCTGTAAAGATTGATTTTGTATAATCCTAACCTTGGGAATAGTAATTCCAGAGACATTCTTAGACAAGTGACCGTAAGTAGTGGTATCTAATGTACAATTGCACGTACTATTTATTGGCACTCTTTGTGCTAGAACGGGTGTAACTACGGAATACAAAAATGATTTACTGGTTGTCGCAGAGGACTGAAAAGGCATAGTCAATGGTACCCCCGGTAATAACAGAATAATTAGGCTCGCAACCAAGAGTGCAATAGCGTATTTAGCTTTGGCGCGGCGAACGTTTTCTGAAATTCTTCTTTGATGGGAATTGACGGAATTAGGCGTCCACAAATTTTTTCTATAAATGTCGTAATGTTGCTCGTCTATAAATCTGCTACGGTTAAGTAGTCCAGAATGCTGTTAGTCATTTTTCGATAGCTAGATTATGCCATTCAAGCCCAGTCTCTGCGATTGGCGCATGAAACCTCTTTTTATTAATGTCAGGCTCGGGTTATCCAAAACTGTATTGACTTGTGATATGTGTTCTGTATAGCGCTGCGTGACGCAGAATAGATCCTAGGCAACAAAACTTATAGCCATTATTATAACCAGCTAATATTGAGTCATACAAAGTATTACTAACTCTATCTCAGCGAACTATCAAAACAGCTGCTATGACTATTGAGAATGAAGTTTTGATCGATTGACTTAACAGGCTAATGTTACATAGTACTTGGCAAATAAAGTTTGTGCCTATCCATTTATGCAATCGGTCTTCATCTTCGGGCTTACAGCAATTGTCGAGGTAGCAAAGAACATCGTCCCTAGTCATATCAATAAACTTCTTCTCTATGCCAACAGTGTGTGATAACCCTGCAATAAACTGCATGGTGTTTTTCTTATAACTTGCTCGTGGGTTGACCTCCCTTTTCATGGCTATAGCACAGTCGCATATGCTGTCAGAGAACCGTCAGTATGCAATATTGCGACATATCATATGTGATGTAGATATGAATATAGAATAATGGCGAACAAACGTCCTGATCATCACCCTCGTTACAGAATCCTAATCTGTTGATTACATCTTCAATAACCCTGGGGATAGTTTAGTTTATATTTATTCCCAAGTTAGCCGCTCCTGTTAGCTTAGCGATAAAGCTACAGCTGCGAACATTCTCTCATATTCGATGAGATTATTTGAACGTGAGAGGACATCCGCAGACCTGATGCTGTATGCATTGTACTTATATTTTCTAGGCCTAAGTAAGTTTCAGAAATAAATCTAGAGCAATCCAACCATTCGAAGGAGGAAGGAGTCATGTTGCAGTATGGAAATGGGTTCAGAGATTCAATCCAAGACGTATATATTGTTGTAAGAGAGTATGTGCCTTTCTAATTGATGAAACCATGTTGCAGATTGGTCCTGATCAGGCCTGGTTATGGATTGCAGTAGAGCCAGTACATAAACAAATCCTGGGAGTTTACATCTCAAGACATAAGAATATGATCGTAGCTGAATCATTCTTGAAATCATTAATCAAGAATTATGGCAAACACGTGGTTTATAGTGATGGTGGAACTTAGTATCCTGAAGCATGTCTATTCTTAGGACTAGAGCACAGATTACATTCGCCATATAAGAGTATAGTTGAAAGAAGAGTAAAATATCTAAAGGATAGAACTAAAGCTTTTGATGATTATTATCCGTGTATGAGAGATAGATTCTGCAATCTTAGACATGGTCATAAATGGCTCATCCTCTTCCTATTTATACACTATTGCGTTATCAATTCTAGTATTAGATTTGACGATCTAATGAGGTGGAAATATCGCTAAGTTAGCAACGCCAGTTAGCCGCTAGGTACTGTTATATAATGCGGAACAGGGAAATAAAACGAAACTGCAGAGTAGTCAGGCGGAACTAAAAATCCGAATCTGAAGTACTCTACTTCACATTGAATTCAATTAATCCAGAACAAAACTTACAATAATAAAATATTATCCAAATATTATATTACTGGTTTCTAAAAGATAGAGGAAAGAAGGAAGCACACTTCTACTGCTATTTTATGATCTCTAGGTTAGGAACTATTTTATATATTGAGCCCCGACCAAGCGAAACTATGTACAAGTAACCATCAGGACCAACTTCCATATCTGATATGCCACCAAAATTAGATCCAAATATCAATCCGTTTGTTTCGTTATCTGTGTCAGCTACTTGATCAACGAGGGGACCTTGTAATGCTAGACTTGTTCTATTTGCATTCATCTTAAAATGAAATATTCTACCATGATGAATATCAGATACGAAGACATCATTTTCATAATTTTTCCCCAGTTTTGAAGAGTTAAGAAAAAGTATCTTAGTAGGACCGGTTGTATCATGCCACGAAAACTCAGGATCGTGATATTTGCCCTTACCGCCAAAGGTAAATAACTGAGAGTAGTCGAAATCCGGAGGTGCTTTTCCCTGGACTTGCACCCATCCGCTATTAAATCCTGGTTTCACCAAATTAATTTCATCATTTGAACCTGCACCATTTTCTGTGTCCCACAAATTTTTAGTCAAAGGATCAAAACCTAATCCGAACGTATTTCGTATCCCATAGGCGTAGTACTTGTTTACAGGACTGGTAGTTCCAAGTATCCCGTTACCTACGGGCTTGCCATCTTGAGTGATTCTAAGTATCCCACCTGTGCCGTCAGCCGGTCCTCCGTCAGGTACGTTCTGTGCTTGACTACTATGACCATCTACATCTCCGATTGGGACGTACAAATTATTATCTGGACCAACTACTATCGAGCCAGCGTTATGTCTAGGTCCTGGAGTAGCGGGTAGGTCCAAAACAATCTTCGGATTGATGAGTTTCCCTCCAACATACTCGTATCTGTATACACGATTCGCAACAGACGCACTACCATCAGGACTACTAGTTGATGAATTTGTCTTCTCAGTAAAGTACAAGAAAACATACGTAGGACCGTCCCTATTATGTGCGACGGCAATTCCAAGCATCCCTCTTTCTACCTGTGATTCCACGTTTACCTTTAGAAGAGGTTTACTCAATACCTTGCCATTTAGGATTCTCTCTACAGTACCTTTGGCCTTTTCTAATACCAAGATGTCGTTATTCCCTACGAAGGCTATAGTGGTGGGAAGGCTCAATCCGCTAACGACCGTATCTGTTTTCAAGTGAAGGTCTTTTAAGATAGGTGTTCCGGCATTGTGGGCAAACAAAGAACCCGGTATTTCCATTACTCTTGAAGGCACATTGCTGGTATTATTCACAGCATTCCCCTGGGCATATATCGATTGATAGTTCATGCGAAGGTTGATGTTTGGACCAACCGACAACAAAAGAAAAACACTAACTAGCAGGAGTGAAAATGATAGTCTTCTTAGCATATCTTATTCATTACTTAATTTAGACCTTTATTATTAAATGCATCTCAATATCTGTTTTGATTACTTGTGACATTCAGATGGTTAGGCTTAATCGCGTGATTACTTCATAATCCAGTACTAACCAGATGGTTATCCTGTGACAACAATTTGACTTGAAAGCACATATCTTGTGACTGTATCTCAAGTAGAATCCGACAGACCATTAGGCTCAGAAAAAATGAAAAACTGTCATTAATTTAATGAACCTATTTAGGGGCAAGAGAGAAAGACTGGACTCTGCTGTTTCCGCCATCGACAACGTACACAATCCCCTTGGAATTAACTGTGATTCCTATGGGACTTTGGAATTGTCCGTCACCAGTACCAGTAGATCCCCATTTTGTTATAAAATTTCCATTGCTATCAAACTTTTGGACACGATCATTACCAAAGTCGACCACATAAATATTCCCAGGCCGATCTGTACTAATCCCTATGGGACTTTGGAATTGTCCGTCACCAGTACCAGTAGATCCCCATTTTGTTATAAAATTTCCATTGCTATCAAACTTTTGGACACGATCATTACCCCTGTCTACAACGTATACATTGTTTAACTTGTCTATGGCAATATCTGCAGGATTTATAAACTGTCCGTCACCAGTACCAGTAGATCCCCATTTTGTTATAAAATTTCCATTGCTATCAAACTTTTGGACACGATTATTCTCTCCATAATCCGCCACATAGACATTGCTTTTAGAATCAACGCCAATTCCGCTCGGATTTATAAATTGTCCATCAGATAATCCTGTCGAACCCCAAGAAGTAAGAAATGTTCCATTGCTAGTAAATTTCTGAACAGCAGTCTCAGCATTCCCTAAATCGGCTACGTATATGTTATCATTAGAATCTGCAGAAAGCTGGGTCGGATTTGTAAATGTTCCGGGACCAAATCCTAGATTTCCCCAAGCAGTAATGAATGTGCCGTTGCCAGTGAATTTTTGTATCTTGCCGCTGATCCCTGTGAGATCTCCTACATACACATTTCCATTAGAATCAGTTGTTATGCCAGCCGGCTGCGCAAACGAGCCGTGACCTACACCTTTTGATCCCCATTTTCCAACAAAGGAGTACTGTTCTGGTCCGATTGAAAATACTTGGTAAGTAGCGATAGTGCTTATTACAAGCAAGCTAATTAGAATTGAACTGCATAGATAGATGCAAAAACTACTAAGACGAGGATTTTTCTCTTGTTCTAGCATGAATTGGGATTGGACTCTTCCGTATATAAAAAATTAACTATCGATAGAAGTCAAATGTTCTGAATAATATAGAGATTTATCATTACCATAATTCAAAGGGCCACTGATTACCTCTACATAACAAATTCCTGAATAGATTAGATAGTAAATTGGCTAATACGCGCCTAATTTATGATGTGATCGCTATTTAGAGAGAATTGAACAATTGAAAGATCTAGTTTATTGTAGAGATCTTGCCTAGAGATACCAGCAGTTAAATTCGAATTTGTGACTCTATCTACCTATCCGGTTATGTTTTTGTGCTGTGACAGAAATAATAATGTAAAAGGAAATGAGTGATCCATTTGTTAGATTCAGTGAACGCTTCCCTGTGGGGGCATCGGTCTATTGCTAGGGTTGGCCTCCAAACCGAAAATTGGAGTACTTCCATAATGATTCTTGATCTTCATCGGGTCAAGCCACAAGCTTATAACATCATTTCCAAGAAACTTTATGCTCACCGGAATACCAGTAACTGGACCATTTCTCAGGCTTGCAGTGACCGTGCCGTTGAATTGCTTCGTATTGTTGTTCGGCGAAGATATTTTTGATAGGTCGAAGTTAGTGATTGTGTGGGAATGCAACGCAGAACCGTTTACCATCACCATTCTAATCGATGCATCAAATACGGGAGTAAACGATAGGTTGCCATGGCTAGCTGTCGAGTTCGATATTGCATTTAATAAATTTGATTTCCAGTGCCCAGAAAGAATCCATTCTGGTTTGCCAGTCTTATCAAGCTGGACACTAGAGATAGTGCCGAACTTGTATTTGCCCGCCTCGGAGGGGTAACCAGGCTGCGCAAAGATCATCATATCCTTCATTGAACTAACTACAAATACCCCCAAGGTCGTGGCAAGTAAAGAAGCAACAGCGACTATAGCAAGTGATATAGTGATAGATTCACTGAAGTGTTTATCTCTTCTCTCTATTGACATTAAATAACATTATTTGTTGTACGTGCTTTATACCTAACGAATATCACACTAATAACTAGTACTTTGATTATTCAGAGGTAAACCATTTTTGCGACATATCCAGCAACAAAAATGAGTTCCTGGCTCAAGTCTTATTTTGACCGCGATGTAATACTATGGCCGAATTCACTAATGCGGAACTGGGCGCCAAAATGGTATCCCCGTGCTCAGATATCAACCGGGTATATAACAGTCCTATTTCAAAGATAGTCCCAGTATTTCCAAAGACTGTTATTTTATCCCCAATCTTGAATGGTCGCGTAAGTGATAGATATAACCCTGCTATCATATTACCCATAACTGTCTGTGAGGCAAAGGCAAGAACCAAGCCCGCTACAGTAGTGATAGATGCCGCCAAGAACGGATCGTTGCTAAGATATGAGAGGATAATGGCTGCAAATATGATTGCAGTAGTGATTCTAACGAAAGCCTTTATGGCACTTGCGTTTGCTTGAAAGTAATCGCGTGTTACTCTATAAATTACTTCACTTACAACCTGTATGAAGAAATATCCGATAATACCAACTTCTACAATCTTTACGTATCTTAGATAAGTTTCAGGAATGAGGCCTTCCAAGAAAATGGTCAGAATACCCACAACCAAAATTAATATAATACCCGTCGCGGCCATTTTCTTAAGCGATTTTACCCTTGTTCCGTATTCTTCGAGAGACTTCCTGTTTTCGTCTATTCGTCTATTGGCCATGATCTATATCTAAATATTAGAGTTTATGGGGGGCACACTCTTAACTTTGACTATTATTTGAATCCTAATAAAAGATGGAATCACTCAAGTAATAATCATGAACACTTTTAAGATAAATTTATGGTGACGGATTTAGAACATTCAATTAATTCTATACAAGTTATGACAGTTTCATTTGAATTATAGTAGAATAAAATATAATCTAATCTCTAGGGATAAAGGTGTTATCATGAAATCACAAGCGATTGAATTTATGAAGACTTCAAACTTTGCATTTTGACAGAGGATTGTAATCGATCGTAATTTGGTAGTGATAACACTTGTCAACTTAAGCATAATTATTTGACTTAGTATTCTGCCACACTAGACAAGAATAGACTCCGATATACGACAGCACCTATAGCATAATTAGCACTAACATTCATTGCATTACTAACTTAAACGGCTAGAGAGAATTTCTGTATTGGCATACGAGGTAAGACAGGGGATAACGGCATTGAGCTCAATGTTTAGAATATATTTCTTCTCTTTGAGGGCAATGCCCGGCAGTAAATCAACTCTCAATACCTCTAAAATTATTTAGAACAAGGCCCTCCAATGATATATTCTTAAATTGCATATCAGCACAGTAAATACTGTGCATAATTAGTGGGATATGATTTTGATTCTGGATCTGATATGGACTCATCTCCTTTCTCTAAAATGTCTGGCAAGAAAATGGCTGCACTTGCTATTTTAGTTATCATAGGAGCGGTTTTTGGCGTTCAATTCCTCTTTGGGTTTCCGTTGAAGGATCTATTCAGGAGGGAAATTACTGATAATGCCCGAGTTGCAATTAAGGATGATCAAGGCACATGTGTAGTTGAGTCATCAGACCATGAACCTCGCTCAATTTCGAATTGTCACTATAAAGTGGGTGATACACTAACTATTACGTATAAAGAAGGTACTGCGCCAATTGAGAAATATCATTTGAAGAGTTAACCCAAATCTGCGTTCCGGGGGAAGCGATTAGATGCTGCACAATATCCTTAATTGCATATGTATATCCCCCTATGATTTATCTGCGGTATTGATATATGTACTCCTTACACAATACTGAAAGCAAATTTGTGTAAAAACAACTCTATCTAGGTGATTGAATAAGGACCATAAAAAATCCCAGTTGTTGCTTTTTTTCATAGCAAATTTTTCGCAGGAATTATTAACCACTTAGCAACTACTTATCCTGACATTTGATCCTTTTTGTTCTCATGGATTAAGCCTATGTATCTCAATTATGAATTCGACTTCGTACTCAGCATACACCATTTTATTTTCTGAACCTAATCATACGAACTGACAAGAACAGTCAAATAAATCGAGATTACTTCATCAGAACGACTCAGATAAGTGAACAGGGAATTCGAATTCATATCTTGATTCTAGTGATTGAATATCCATATTTCGAATTCCCCATCAGTCTATGCTCGAAATTGATTCAATAGAAAACTGGTTCAATTCAATTGGTAAATCACGTGGATATGTTAAACAATATCATCTGTAACACTTTACGTTCATGAATTGGGTGACGGCAAAATTCCGAAATAGAATACACATCTTTAAAGAAATATTTATAGTTCAGAGTTAAGTTATGACAGTCGAACAACTACTTAAACCATATATCATGAGTCACCGGGTCGTAATCATTATTAGAATCATACTATCGCTTTCCGCTTTACTTACCGTAGATACAGAACCATTGTCAGAAAGTTCTTACAATCATTTACTAAAAGTTCTAATAAGTACTATTTAATACTCTTCATGTCCCAGATGAATTCGCCTCCTAGAATACTACCTTGGATCGATTGAAGATTGATAAAAAAAATGGTTTGATACAACACGAGTCTGGCTTTATCATTACAACAGTTGTGCCAAATCCCTCTTAATTGGAATATAGTTCAAATTACGATAATTACGTTGGACAAACGGAGCATAACTTTGGAACAGCCAAATTATCAATCCAAAGTTGAGATCTCATAAAGAAAACTAAAAATGAACCCCTCATTCAGCGTATGAGGCTGTATTTAAATTGCGGATGGTTACATTGATATTTGTTCCCAGAGCATATGCTTCGTTAGATTCTAGATCTTTTATCATCAATGCAAACACTAACTTTCCAGTCTGCCAATTGTATATTTATTTAATAACTTATTAGACTCAATGTCCATAATTTGATATACCACTCGATGGGTTTTTTCGAGTCAGTCTAAATAAAACCAGACACGGTAAAATGACTCAAACTTTTGGTTGATACCTAGTGAATATCGTATTTGGGCAACGAAATTCTACTGTAATCCTCATCCCAAATTGTGAGGTAACTCAGGTAACTTAATAACTATCATCTTCCATTGAAAATTTGAAAGTGGGGGGGGAATTCAGACCATTATTTGTGGTCTCTTTGAAAGGTGACTAGGCAGATTCAGTTGTTGGTAAGGCTTATCTACAGTCTCAGAATGTATCTCAATAACCAGATCTTTCAATGCCATGGTCCTTTGTTTTCCTAGAACTCTATCACGAATCATAAATCTCTCCTCCTCTATTTCCTTGTCACCGACTACCAGTGTGTATCTTATCCATTCAGTTTCAGATTCCCTAATTCTTTTCGAAACAGATTCTTCTCGGTCGTCTAAATCTGTTCTAATTCTCATGCTACAGAGGTATTCCAGCATTTTCTCGCAAAAGTTCATGTGAAGCTTCGAGACTGGAATAATTCGAACCTGAGTGTGAATAAGCCACAATGGAAGTGTGGGCTTGTTGCCCATCCTTGCAAATTTAGCTGCCTTCTCTAACAACGCATATATCACGCGTTCTACTGCTCCACTAGGTGAATTGTGTAAAATTATAGGATACTTAATACTACCGTCCTCCTCTACAAATTCGATACCATATCGTTCTCCATTCTCTACATCAATCTGATCTGTAGATAAGGCCGAGGCTTTACCAAGATTATCCACGAAGTTAAATTCCCATTTTAATGTAAAATAAAAAAACCGTTCTCGCCACGTTTCAATCAAGACAGACTTTCCAAACTTACTTACAATCTCCGTTATGAAATCTTCGTTGTCTTGGTAAAATTCTTCCGTAAAGCGTATCGCCATTTCAAGATCTCCTCTAGTTGATAATCCTAAACCATCTATTACATCCATCGATAATCTGAACCTCCTCAGGAATTCTTCCTTTGCTTGGTTCATATCCCTACAAAATGCGTGACAATCTGGCATGCTAAAAGCCCTTAGACGGCGGAGCCCGACAAGCTCTCCACTCTTTTCTCTTCGAAAACTATATCTACTAAGTTCATAAAGTCTAATTGGTAAATGTTTATATGACAGCTGAAAATCCCTTGCCATTAGAAACTGCCCAAAACAGGCGGCAAACCTTAGAAAAAATTGCCGATTATTATCAGAGAGGATACTATACTGACGAGCCGGAAATCTATTAAAATAGCTCTCCATAGATGGATGTTTGGAATCATACATTATAGGAGTCTCTATTTCCATACCACCAGATGCAATTACGCGATCTGTAACGTATCGTTCTATCAAAGATTTCATTAGTCTCCCCTTTGGGTAAAACCGCATGTTGCCAGCATCAGATGCTGGTTCATAATCTGCGATAGACATCTTTTTCATTAGTCTAACATGTGGAGGTACCTCCTCGACAGTCCTTTTCTTCAAAATTTCGTAATTTGCAAGGATTTTTAGATTATCTTCACCTTCATCGAATTTATATTGATTCACAGGAATCATCTTGCCATCTGGCTTCATAATGAACCATGAGGAGGCTAATTTCTCTTCTGCCTTTAATGCATGGGAAATGTCGTCTTCAGAACCATGAGCCTTCGAAACATGACCTTGGCCAATGGCCGATTCACTCTTAGAAAGTACTCTAAAATTCTCAGCCAAGGGGTGTCCCTTAACCTTAACATTAAATGATTTGGTCCATCCAAAGGGCGCCCTGTAGACCTCTAATGATTTTCTTGCAGATGATTCAATAGATTTCAATATACTAAACGCAATATTTGGAGGAGCAAGATTTGAACTTAAATGAGAGTAAGGATAAATTAGTATCTTTTTGCTTTTTACCTTTGCCAAATAACTATGGATCTCTTCAAGTGCTGCAGACACTACTTCTTCGTCATCCCCAAGTTCAACTGTTATTAGATTCAATACGACTTCTTCGATTCGTTGCTTAGATTTTGAGATAATTACTTCAGCTTCGCTAATTTCCTTATCAACTGGCTCATATTCTACAAAATCTGCATGAAGTTGTAATAGGCGCATTTGTCAGTTGAAGAGATGTATGCAGGCGAGTTGGATTAAAGGCTTTGGACTGTCGTAGCAGGGCTTTAACTTTAACCTTATTGCAACTCATCATGCTCATTTGCAAAGGTCTAACAAGTCTAGTGCATCGTTGTCTATAATTCTATTTTCTAATAGGTTAGTAGTTATTAGAATATTGGGTGTTTTGACTTAATACACTCTTGGTCCATGCTGTTTTACTTGAACTGAGAATTTGGATGACCCTTTATTCTGAATTATACAATCTTTTCGATACTACTTATCATCTTCTCTAAACGTGCCGTTATCGTATCCTCTAGGCAATCTAGATAAAACAAACCGATCAGCGACGAACATATCTTGTTCTTGCCGACCTACTTGTACTAATTTTTCCGGATCTGGGTTCGTCACAACTTACGCTTGCGAGACCTTTATCTCTCTTTCGCCCTTTGACACCTTTGAATCTAATATTTGAAATTTGTCTAGGCCATGTCCACTAACTTTCCACTAATGGAGATAATGCCTATCGGATTTTTATACATGATGAACCTCTAAGATTCAAATTAATTCGCAATCGACATCCTTTTGGATGGATCCTAATTCAGTTCAACATCTATACTGATGAATAGGAATTACCTTGCCAATAGTATTTTCTTTGGTTGACCTGGTCATGATGGCAAAGTTCACTAAGGTAATTTCCACCTTTTGACAACTTATACTCTATCTCGAAAGTATCAATTCATAAACGATATTAATCTTTTAGGTACTGATTATGCAGCTTAAAAAACTGAAATGAGTACTGACTATCTAACCCCAACGAGCTCTTTCAGTTTCTCTATCTTCCTTTGTTGCTTTCTTCCACTCTTTGTAATGAGTCCTACAAAGATAGACCCTCTTACCGGAGTTGACAGTCAAACTACTGGCCATAGCCGCTTTCGATCCGCTCATGGATCTTTCTGCCTTTTCGTCACAACCCTGAACATCGCAATTAATACCCTTTTCGATTTTGCCCATTCGAATCGGACTTTGAATCAGTAAGGTACTATTAAATAATTATGGTTTGCTGCTTTTGAAAGTAGAGTCACAGTCAATGGGCTCCCTTCGGCGTATTTTGATAAATAATGTAAACCTTTGCGATGCAGAAATCAACTTCTTAACTAAACTGTCTTGTAGTGCTAGAGGTGGCGTGCATGTCAATATTCTTAATACGTTAAAGTTGATCTAGCGCCATATCTATTAATCCTATCTTGTCTAAATTCATTGCAAACAGTATTTATTACTCATAAAGAAGTGAACGTATATGAGGCAAATTTGCCTATGAATACAAATGGTGTAGCGGTTGGTAGCTTCTCCAAGATATTATTGGCAATCGATGGCTCGGAGTCCTCTAGAGACGCTGCTCATTACGCAATCGAGTTAGCCAAATCATGCTCAGCAGAACTGATTGCCATAACTGTGCTTCATAAGTCGTTATCATCTTACGGACTTGCACCCGCCCCAAATGAAACTGAACATGATAGGGAGAAAAGAGAATTGAGAACCAAAGAGTGGTTCGAAAAAGTTATTCAAGATGCTGAAGCTACCCATATCAAGTTTAGGACTGAAATAATCGATACTCAGTTATCAGTTGAATCTGCAATTGTAGAATATGCCGAGGAGCAAAACGCAGACTTGATTGTGATGGGAACCAGAGGACTGTCGGGATTCAAAAGACTACTGCTCGGGAGCGTTGCCTTAGGAGTGGCAACCTACTCTACATGTCCGGTTCTGGTAATAAAATAAGATCGTAATAACGATATGACTACATAAAATCTTTCAGTGATTTGGGACATAGAGTAAGCGTACTGAAGTGCCTCATTCTATCTTAACTCTCCTGCAAACTGGTTCATACGAGATCATGCTTCTTAATGCAAATTAAATACCTTGTCAAAGTTATTGATGGCTTGCCGCTAAATAGCAACAATCATTGGTATCGGAATCGGCGAGGCGATCTAAATAAATGAGTTTAATTTCATTTCTTATAGCAGACCGAGAAATATTTATTATTGTGTAATAATATATCAATTGGAATTGCCTAGAATATTGCAGATAGAAAAACCCATAGTCAAATTCAGAAGTAAAAGTGTTGTTGCAACTAGAAGCGGAAGAGGATACTCATTAAAGGAACTTAATGAGGCTGGCATAAAGAACCATTACTTAGCTAAAATGCATGGGATACCGATTGACAAGTTAAGAAACACAACTCACCAGGAAAACATTGATAAGTTAAGAGATGTTAGTAACAAAATCAACGAGCCAAAAATAATTGTAAGAGAAAAACCGTCTGAAGACAAAAATGCCGCAAAGCCCAAGGTTATTAAAAAAAGAACTATTAGAAGGAAACTCATCCGTAACGACTGAATTTGATTAGACTGTTTATACAGTGGTATTGGGGGGTTTGAGCAGTTGTGAATATTTTGCTTAATTGCAATTTAACGTGTGCTCATACAAACAAAGATAGTTATGCCGTTAGCGCGTGCAGTTGATCAATCGTGATTCGGGATGGTAGTATTCAATTCCGTATAATCTTATACACGTGATGGTTATGCGCTACAACCTTTTCAATTCTTGTTGTCTCGGGTTCAATCAGATAGACTAATCTTTTCATATATTTCCTTTGTTGCCTAGATTCTATACCAACACGATATTAAAGATTTAGTAATTTATATTATAGAAAGAAGATGAACCAATTACGAACCTCTTATTTAAAGTTCGGCTAATTTTGTTTACGGAAAGCGGGCGTTACTGAGGCTACACATGAGGCAATTACAGATACTGGAAATTAATAGTAAATGAAACCTCTATCATGATCATAAAATTAGGAATAATAATGTACGATTAAAATCTATATTTCTATCACCTAATTCCTATTGTAGAGGATAAGGCAGGTATAATCCATCCTTCATCTGTGCGATATTACAAGTTTGGCTATCTAACTATGTCGATTTGATAATTTATAATTGCTTTTCGTACATTCATCTGCACTCGATTTTTATTATCTATACTGATTCTCTTCCACCTGATCAGCCATGTTCCTAGACAGAACAAGCACCCATACTCCTTTCGAAATCTGAGTCGGTTAGCTAACTGACTCAGACTTGCGGGCTGCTCAATAATAAGTTAATCGAAGAGAGATTTTGCTTATATAAAGCAAATTATTTTTGTCTTATCATATTCTGAAACTTTTAACAGGAACCACTGGACGTATTAATCCAAGATCTAAAAATATCATCTAGGATTATTATATTTATCTCCAAATGCTAAACAACTGTCGAATTTTTATAACAGCTGTTCTTAAAATTATAATATGCCACAGACATAAGGAAATGTCTTGAATTGTCAGCTACAAGGGCAACTTCATGATGATATATCATATCACGGTGACGTAAATACGTTACATGATACTTATTCAATAGTTATACACGTCTATATTTAGTCGACCACGAAGTCTCATTTTTCTTGCCTACCTTTGAATCTAAAGAAAAAGCCACTAAAAACTAATATCGCGGCCAAAGTGGATCCAACTATTGCTCGTTCTTTCGGAGCATGTGCAATTAATGATATTGTAAATGATATTGCAAACGCGACAATACTTGCCCATGTCCAGTTCTTGATATCGTGAGGCAATTTCATTTCAAATCAAACTAATAGGAATGGTGCAGCTGTCGTATAATTTATACTCGTTGCAAATAGGCTTGGAATTCTAAATTATAGTTTTCACATATTGCTGAACTAATTATTCCGATATCCAGTAAGAAAAATAGTCTTATATCGGTTCTTGGAATTAACAGACGATCAGAGTACTACAGAAACAATTGAGAGGTAAAATCTTAAAACTTGGGAGGCACTTTGCTAACCTAGACATTTCACATTAAATTCTTCCTCACTCAGCTTCCAACAGCAATTTATTCAGCCGCACTGTCTACACATCTCCTAGATCCACATTCGGAATGAGAGGCATGAATTGAATAGAAAATTCCATCGAGATTGACGATATTTAGTAATGTCTAGGAAATATGATTAGTAGTAGATGAGTCTCTTACAAATCATTGAGATTGAATTAGGCGGATATTGCTAATAACAACAGCAATATGTGTGAATGTTCTATTCTGATCTGGCTTTTGCTGAAATTATAAGTTCTTTTAATATTTAGACTATATTTTCCATAATGCATCTGTTAATAAGTTTGTTTTCTAGATCAAATCTATGCAAAATTTAAGCAAGAACGTCGCAGCAACCTTAACTGTTGTTGCAATAGCCGCAATAGTAGTGCTATTTGCATCTGGCCCTCTAGTCGGAAGCCATGCATTAGCATACAAACATAAACATTCTGACCACCACCACCATCATCATCACCACCACCACCACCATCATCACCACCACCATCATCACCACCACCATCATCACCACCACCATCATCACCACCACCACCACAAGCATCATTACAACAAGCACTAGATCTAAACTAGATGAGAGGGTTGGATAATCGATAACTCATTTAGAGTTTAGAATATCCAAAATAAGAAAGATTTGAAATAAGATCTTTACCGTTTCCTTTTTTTTTCAGTCTTGTAATATCGGTGTTACGATAGTATTAATTTTCATGTGCTGTCATAAACGCCATTTATTATCACCTAATAGATTCAAGTCCATAAAATCAGATAATTACGGTTGAGTTGGAGCGGTCTGTTGGATTGATTGGTACTATTTTGCAATCCTTTAAGAGGATCAACTTTGATTGGAGGCAAGACAATATAGTATGAAATATTTCAAATGATTAGTAACCCTATATATCAGATCAGTATTATAGAGACGCCATCTTCAATTTCATAACTGATCTTGTGTGAAATGTTACAATTCCTTTTGGCCTATTGATATATACAAATTTATCTGTTCGATTTTGCTATATAAGACTAGCTCGTATAGCTACTTCTAGTTCTGATATTACGGCATCAACGTCAAGTGGATTACTACGAAAACTTGCTCCAGCGGCAAACTGATGACCTCCTCCGTTAGAAAGATTGCTTGCTATCTGATTACATGCTATCGAATCATTGTTTCGTCTAATACTTACATCTCCCTTTGAGTTATAAAGCATTACAATATCAGCTTTAGTTGACGAAAATAATTCATCAGCAAATAGACTATTTTGAATATTACGAGAGGATTTGACAAATACAACTTTAATACCGTCTACATCTTTAATTTTCATTGAGGATATAGACTCTTTCTTCTCGTAATCACGCAGGTTAACATAATGGCTATATTCAATCCCCATTTCTATATCCCAGAGTATTCCCTCAGACGCTTTTCGAGCTAACTTAGTCAGTCGTTCATAGAAATCTTCGAAATTGCTATAATAACGAATAAGCTCTGCCACCGGAGTTAGATATTCCTCCTTGGTAAAAAAATCCATAGCATGCGCCATACTTGCGAGTTTCGCTGCCACCACGTTATCTTTTAGAAGATAGCCGTACATCAGATCGGCAGCGCACTTATTACCTGAATCATCAAGAACTAGTTCGATACGCTTGGCAAAAGTATTCACTACATTAATTGGCCAGGGATGATGATCTATCCAAGTCGCTTTCCAGTTATTTTGTTCTAAGTAATCGAATATCTTGCTGCATATCTCAACTAGATTACTATCATCATTCATTCCTAAATCTGAAATTAAGACTATCCCGGCCATTTTCGTTGAACTAATTATGGTTTGAAGATATTTTGCCAATTTTCCAAAAGATTCGGTCCCATAACTGAGAAAGTAGGTAGAAGCTTGTGGATATCGCATTAATCCAATAGAAGCCGAATATATCCCGTCTAGATCTGATTCGTGAGAAATAATTATTACTTGTATAGGAATACACCGTCGCTATAATTGATGATTTAGTGCTAATAATTTGTTATATATAAATATTGATGAGTCGCGATCTCGCTTACATTTGGTGTATCATAACTATCTTTATCTATATCTAATTACTAATAACATAATAGTTAATATCAATTAACATCCTAGCCAAAAATAGAATTTCCTTGGTACTGGTTCTAATCGCAGGAGGTGGCTACGCTGGATTGCAAACGGCCATAACCGTGGAACGCCTAATAAGGGGCACAAGATCAAAAATAGTGCTAATCGATAAAAGAGAATATCACACACTACTCCCAAGTTTGCCTGAAATTATCTCAAAGCGAGGATTTTCCATAATTTATTATAGAGAAATCTTAAAAAATCGAAATATCGAATTCATTCAGTCCGATATTAAGGATATTAGTTTGGATAGTAAGACCGTATCTATGGTAAATAGTTCACAGATCTCTCGTACATTGGAATATGATTTTTTAGTCCTATCATTGGGAAGTCGGCCATTCATTCCAGATATCCCTGGTATGAATGAGTTTGCATTTCAATTTAATAGCATAGAAGATGCTCAGAAAATAGCTACAGCTTTACCTAATATCGGAATGGGAAAAACAATTGTTGTAGGTGGAGGTGGGGCTACCGGGGTTGAGCTTGCTGGAGAAATTGCAACGCTACAAGGTAGTAATCCTGAATCTAATCTCGCGGAGGTCGTATTGGTATCAGCGAACTTGCTCAGTGGCTTTCCCAATGAAGCGGTCAAATGGGCAAAAATTTACCTTGATACTTTGAACGTTCGATTGCTTGTAGGCAAGGAGTATTCTATAGTAGAAATTAGATCAGATTCGGTTCGGCTCAGAAATGATATCGAAATAAGGAGCGGTTTGTTTATCTGGACTGGTGGTGTAGTTGCTAGTCCTCTGCTTAAACAAATAGGGCTGAACATAGGCGAAAAGGGCAGAGTATTAGTTAATAGTCACTTGCAACCAGCTGGTAGAGATGATGTCTTCGTAATTGGTGATTCAGCTCTCTTATTGGACAATTACGGCCGGCCTCTACCGACTAATGCATATTTCGCCAAAGAGCACGGGAAAGTTGCTGCATATAATATCTGGGCCAAGATAAATGGCAAACCACTTCGCAAATTCAAGCCCTCTGATCCAGCATCTACGTACGCCATTTCAATAGGCTCGGAATTTGCGATTTCTAGGATATCAGGACTAGATCTCTTCGGATATTCAGCTAGTAAACTTAAGAAGATTATCAAGATGAAATATCTAAAGGAGATAGGAGGTGCATCTTTGGCTGGAAGCGAGTATTCTAGATTTTAAGAAAAATTAAGGATTAACTCAAAGAATTAACCGAAATATAATATAACGTAATATATTAATAATATAATAATTGTCTATATCTATTAGTTCTCATTTCTATTCGTATAATTATTAATCAGCCAATGTATTTCTTCATAGCAAACCTTGCAGATAAATTTGTCATTGGTGTGCTCACAACAATACATATCAGTGTTCGGACCACCGCAGCGACTACACAACTCACGCATAGATCATGATTATAGTGGTATGGATCCATATGTGCTTATACCGTAATTATAATGCATTTAAATACAATGCAATACATTTATCTAATGTTAGCAAATAAAAAATGGCTCGCTTTGAAGGTAACAATAATCTGATAATCTAACCGATTTTTGATCTGGACTTTATTTTAATTTTTAGTATTGCTTATTGTAATTAGGGGATTGATATTGGACTTATCCATAGTTCAAATAGACGGTTACCTATTATGGATAACACACATGATTCATAAAAAAATTGGACGTCTCTAATAGACAGATGTTTCAGTGCGTCTGGAACTAATACCATTAGATGATGGCAGGTCAGGAAATTTGCTTCTTGTACTCTCCTCCACGGTTGCAGTAGCATCTTCGATTATCTTCATAGCTTCTTCGTCTAGACTTGTAACCCCTATATCTTTAGCTACGGTAGATGATGAAATGGCTTGACCGGTTCCAGTCATGATATTGCCTAATAAATCTGATATTTGTCCTAGTGATTGATCTGCTTCTGGCATCATAGATGATAATCCTCCTTGTATGCCCTTTATGACTGACATAGCCGGACTTAGAGTGACTACCACATCTCCAAGCTCTGTCATTGTATTTAGCCTCAACTGGATTTGCTCTAAGGCCAACTTAGCGGAATCAACCATACTGTTCATTTTGCGAACTTGAGATAATTCATTGGACAACAATTTGGCGTATTGGCCATCATGATTTTGAACTGCCTGGATAACACGATCAAAGATTAGCTTATCTTTTTCGTTCATCTTCGTTGATATCGCATCTAACTTGGAAATCTGCATCTGTAATTTTTTTTGAGCCTCTTCTATTCGCGGCTTTAGCGGCTCTGATGACTTTATCCCTTCGCGAAGTTTATTCCTAACGCTCTCACTAACGCTCTCGCCGTGTTGAGGTCGACTCCATTTATTTCCAAATGACATATTGTAATACCTCGTACTGTCTACGAGATAAGTTATTGTTATTGTACATCAAGAAAAGTTGTTTAACAGCTTTAAGTTATTTATTGATTAACGAAATTCACAAATAAAATTCTAAGCTTATTATAGTAAAGGGGACTATACTTTTATGTTTGTTATAGATCGAGAAACTGCATGCCGTAGCATAGCACAGTATTATCCTGTCTTTTAATGTTAACTGTTCTAGATTTGACTTGGGATTTAAAAATATGTATCCGGAAAAGGGCAAGATGAAAGCGTGATTCATATCTTTGATTGGGGATAGAGCACAAAGCTGAGCCCAGATGATGATAATGAAATTAGAGTAACCGATTTACAGTATACGCATTCTTTCTGCATCGAAAACTCCAGACTGGATAGTTAGGGCTAATCATAATTTATTTAAATAATTCTCATAATAATATAATATAATGATTGAAGATAAAAATGTCAATCGATCTTCTCTATTATCAATGCCTATATCATTTGCAATGAATTCGAATGTCATTATTTTAGAGCAGTCTAGAACAGTTGCGGACGCGATCACTGCAATGAAAGACAACCTCGTACGTTCCATCCTTGTATCAGATCATGGCGAGCAAGTCATTGGATTAGTATCAAAAACGGACGTACTTTTTAAAGTGGTTGCGATTCACAAATCACCAGCCAAGATACTGATTAAGGAAGTAATGTCTGCTCCCGTAATCTCTATTCCTCCCGAAATGTCTATCGTAGACGCCCTCTCTGTTATGGAAAAACATATTATTAGACAGCTTGTTGTAACAACCTCGAATAGCGTCTTGGGTATCGTGAGCCGAGATGACATAATGACGAAAATGGAAAAAGCGGCAATGGAGACAATCAATGCAGCGACTGCGACGACATCGTTGTGTATACTGAACCCCTTTGCATCAACCCAACTAAAAGATAAAAAAGCGATGTTAGCATGTCCTCACTGTCAAAAAGAGTATGGTGATAAAGAGGTTCTCTCTAGACATATACAATCAGCACACCCTTAATTTAGAATACCCGATTACTGTTAGGTAATTATTCGATCCACGTTTCATTTTCTTCTGATCTGTAGTCACATCCAGAATGTATTAAAGAATATCGACGGTATGATTTGTAAGAAAAGATATTGTCTCCTGACTTGTGTCGCAATATGTGTAATTCCTTTATGGAGATTATATTTCATCATTTAACCTACACGAATGCTTTTAGATGATTGTTGATAGAATGCAACAACCTCTTTGTTACCAATACAAGAAGCATATCATGTCCTATATTAAATTCTGGTCTTCTAAATCTCTACCGCCATTTATTCTTCTTCTATGATGATTTTTATTTCAATGAATTGACAAGAATCTTAATATTCTGCGGGATTGTTAACGAAGATTTCTTAGCCAAATCAGAAGCCTCATCCAAATTGCTTTGATTTGTAATCTCCTTACAATTGCTTATGTTTCTATGATCCGAAATTGGCCATTGACTATAAATCCTCTTCGTTCCCATTTTGTGGAGATTACGATAAAGATTCTAATGATTGATCACGATACTACAATACTCCTAATTTGGTGCGTGATCGTGCGAACATCTTCCAAAACGCATGATACTAAAATTTAACGTACGTTTTATTAAAACAGCCAAAGATAGATAGGATCTAACAAACACTATTAAATATGCCTAACAGATTGCCAATTGTCAGTATTTTTTATAACAAACATTATATTCGATTAGTTATCTTCTAATTCTATGCCTAACAAGAGTTATGATGCTATAATTGGCTCCTCGCTCAACCACAGTGAAAGTAGCAATAATATGCAAGATCTAGAGTTTCTTCAGGTTAGATATACCGACGTATTTGGCAGATTCCTCGCGAAATATGTAATGACTGATAATGACCAGCTACAAAATTTGATCACTAATGGGATAGGCCTTGACGGTTCATCTGTCGAAGGCTTTACCACTATCAATGACTCTGATTTGGTTTTAATTCCTGATAAATATACTCTCAGATTGTTCCCGTTTACAAAGCAGATAACAGCTTCGGTTATCTCAGACGTCTACCGAGGATATGAACAAGGTAGATTACGCAAAGACCCACGATATGTTTCACAAATTATGGAGGAACGCCTTGCTGAAAAGGGCCTAACATGTCAGGTTGGAGCAGAAGTCGAATGTTTCATCTTTGATAAGATACTATTTCATGATCATCAGAATTCTGGGGAAAATGCTGTAGATGGCCCGGACATTATATCTCAAGAAAAAATAGGGATGGGGAACTACCCGATTAGAACCAAAGGAGGATATGATGCACCCCCATTCCAAGATTCATTGTTAGATTTCAGGTTCGAAGTTGCAAGGATTCTGAAGGACTATTATTGCATAAATGTAACGAACTTAAATCATGAGGTAGCTAGTAGTGGCCAGATCGAAATAAATTTTGTTCATAACAGCCTAACCAAAAGCGCAGATAATGTCCAAACATACAAGGACGTAGTCAAAAATGTGGCAAAGAAAAACAATCGGATTGCGAATTTCATGCCCAAGCCAATTTTCGATGGTTCTATCACTTCAAGGAAAGGAGATCCTGGTTGTAGCGAGGATAGTAATGATAATGGTTCAGGCATGCATGTTAGTCTAAGTTTATGGACAAAACCTTCACTTGGGTCGTCTCTAGAGAATAATCGCAACGTGTTTTACGATACTGATGATTTGTACTCCAACCTTAGTCAGGTTGGCCGCTATTTTATTGGAGGTGTTCTCGATCACTCTCCTTCACTAGCAGCATTAGTTGCACCTACGGTAAATTCTTACCATCGAATAGTTCCAGGATTTGAAGCTCCAGTTTATATTGCATGGGCTAGAGGAAATCGATCAACAGTTATCCGCATACCTATAAACGATAAAGACAACTACAAGACAAAGCGACTTGAATTTAGAGCTCCAGACCCCTCCTCAAATCCTTATCTAGTCTTTCCAGCGATAGTTTCAGCTGGGCTTGATGGGGTCCAGAAAAAAATTGATCCTGGATCTCCGATTGACGAAAATATATACAAAATGTCAGAATCTAAAAGGATCAGCCTTGGAATTCAACCCTTGCCGCGCACATTGCAAGATTCGCTGGAAAGGCTGAAGAGTGATTTGGATTACCTCAAAATTTGCTTTAGCGATGAGTTGATTGAAACATATCTAACCATCAAAGAAGCTGAAACGAAAAAAGTCGGTGAAAAATCCAAGTCGCAGCAATTTTTGTACTATTATGATATCTGATTTCTTAGATATTCATTGTCATAAAGTACTGATAACTCCCATACCATAGTTTTGTGGTTAGTCATCAAGAAGAGGTCGTATTACTAATGGTCACAAAAGTTCTATAAAGAATGTGTATCAATATACTGTTGTGGGACTTAAGGACTGGTTTCAGAAGAAATTGAAACAAAAACCCCCCGATGAAAAATTCTCGTCATTTTCAGAATTACAAGAAAAAAAAGATAACCTAAGCTATGTCGAACCTGAAGTAAATTATTCGACAAACACTGATTTGGATCAGTCTCGAGAAACAGAAGATGCACAGTCACACCAAACCCAGTCTGAAGGAGGAATGGATGACAATCTGGACTACGTACAAAACGAAAATCATTATCAGGATAGAATCTCAGATAAGAATATTCGTCCTTTAACAAGGGAACTGCCAAGTGAGAACAAGGAACCCGTAACCACGCCGTCACAGATTTCAGATGGTGACGATTATGTGACAAGCCTCCTTACGAGATTGCCAGAGCTTTGGGCGGGTAAAGAGATGAAACTACACGTCATAGCCGACTTTAGAGACTCAGCTTGGATTATAAAAAAAATCCTGCAGCAGGTAGAGAGCGGATTGATAAATGCAGATATAAAGGTCAAAGAATTCACTTATCTATGTGATATTACATTTACTCTCCGTGTTTCGGAGGGACTCTCGGAATTTCCTGCGGCTATAACGGCCATCAATCCTACGCTTTCATATCTGTTAACAACCATAAAAGCCGAGGCGATTATGAGGAGAAAAAGAAGGCTAAGGGATAGCTGAATTTTATCTGATAGCGATCAGGATTTTATTTAATATTATGCTATTGGATTCATGCTATTTAGTTCAATATATCATTTGATATTTGTACTGCCTAACGTACTCCAGTATGATTTGAGTTTTGAAATATTTGGCCATAACAGTCTCGAACATCCGCTGAAGTTAGTTGACCGTCATCCTTAGACAGATCGGATTCACACTTTGATAATTCGGTCAAGTTCTTTTTTGAAGTCTTTTCGTTCGATTTTGCAACATCTGTGTTTTTGCTATTTTTCTCTTGAGCATTTGCAACATGGATAAAATTGGTTCCTAGAACTAGCACCACGGTTACTCCTACAATAAACAGGAATTTACTTGATCTATTTCCTTCACGCATCTAAACAGAGATGACTGCATTTTTAATAGAGAGTTTGTAAGATAGTATAATAAATGTGATCGTATCTAATTTCTGTCGATATTTTATCTGGACTATTATTTATAACAAGTACCCATGACTTTTTTTGAGAGGAATAATATGCATGCTGAAGTTAGGGGTAAAGGCTCAGGTTGTATCATCTATCCGAATAATAGAACAGATAATCAACACCTACTAATTAATCTTATAATTTGTTGAGTCAAAAGATTCTTCCGGATATGCAATAATCGAGTACATCGATTCATAGGGCATAATTCTAGACGGCCTACATCCCATATGAAATACCCATCCCCGGGATTTCATCTGATAATGACTGTCGAGCAGATTAGATAATATAGAGAGACTCGTAGATATACAAATATGTCCAACAATAGCAAAATTCAGACAATCAATCCTGCTACCGAAGATATAGTTGGCACTTTTGATGTTATGGATTCGGCACAGATATCTCAAGTTGTTAAAAAATCCAGGATCGCATTTGAGTCTTGGAGAAGAAAGGAGATAACGGAACGTTGCGATTATATCCGAAATTTGGTGAAAGTGCTTAGGAAAAATAAGGAATCATATTCCACCCTTGTGACTCAGGAGATGGGTAAACCCATTAAACAGTCAGCAGCCGAAATTGACAAATGCGAATGGCTATGTGATTATTATGCTGAACATGCAGAATCATTTCTTAGAGATGAAATAATCCCAACAGAATTTCGCAAGAGCTTTGTGTCTTTTGAACCTTTAGGCGTTATCGCTGGCATCATGCCATGGAACTTTCCTTTCTGGCAGGTTATGCGATATGCAATTCCAGCACTGATTGCAGGCAATGTAGGAATACTAAAGCATTCTAGCGTATGTCTTGGGAGCGCGCTGGAGATAGAGAAAGCTTTTCAACACGCAGGATTTCCAGAAGATGTATTTCAAGCGATTATCGGAGATTATAGAGCTGGAGAGGCATTAATTCAAGCTCCTGGAGTTGATGCAGTATCAGTGACAGGTAGCGTTGAAACGGGGAGACGTATAGGAGAACTTGCGTCTAAGGGATTAAAAAAGTTTGTCTTGGAATTGGGAGGTAGCGATCCTTTTATTGTGTTGGAGGATGCCGACCTAATTCAAACTGCACAACTCGCTGTGCAGTCTAGACTCTTAAATACGGGGCAGAGCTGTATTGCAGCAAAGAGGTTCATTGTAGTAAAGGACGTTGCAGAAAAGTTTCTAAGACTGTTTGTGGAAAATACGAGAAGCGAAGTAGTGGGAGACCCAATGAATCCCAAAACTACTGTTGGCCCATTAGTCAGAGATACTCAAAGACAAGCTTTAGAAAAACAGGTAGAAGACGCAAAAGCTAAGGGGGCAGAGATTTTAACAGGAGGAAAGAAAATTTCAGGTAATGGTTATTTCTATGAACCAACTGTAATATCCAATGTAAGCTCAGATATGGCCGTTGTAAGAGAAGAAGTGTTTGGACCTGCAGCTCCAGTTATAATCGTAAATAATGAATCTGAGGCAATTCAAGAGGCAAATAATTCTGAATTTGGTTTAGGGGCAAGTATATGGACGAACGATTTGGAAAAGGGAGTCAGATTGGCAAGACAGATCCAAAGTGGAATAGTGAGGGTTAACGAGATGGTTCGATCAGACCCTCGGCTACCATTTGGAGGGGTCAAATATTCTGGTATTGGTAGAGAGCTATCTGAATTCGGTATCAAAGAATTTGTTAATATAAAGTCAGTCGCAGTTAAAGACTTGGCAAGCAAAATACTTGTAGAGTAAGACCTGGCTACTGCCTGATACTTGATTGGAATCCATTGATTTTTTGGATTGTTAACAGTCTACTTATTATAAAGATCAACACTTTTTTTTGCAGTTCAGCCGTGTGCTGCAAAGATAATAATAACAATAGTAACAGTAATAATAATCATAATAATAGGCCACTGTCTTCCCATTAGTCTCGCGTCAAATTAGGCAAATTGGTGTAAACCCAATTCTTATTCCGAAAGATATGTTAGACTATAATTCCAACGTGGTAGCAAACTATCAAGAGAAATCCCTATGAAATTTTCCTAACATTTGCAGATTATCTTAGCCCTACGTCATTTTTTGGATCAGATCTGATCACTGTTTAGTGGAATTAATCCACATAACAAATTGGGTCTGAATGCTGATGGAAGACAGAGCAAGATTCGGAATATTCACATATTATCTTCTAGATTAACGACATGCAAATTCAAAGGTACGAATATACCTGCAGAAAAGGTCATACTATTAGAGATTATGATGGGCAGGAACCGTAAACCGGAAGTCCTTTTCGGATCTATTAGATTCTAATCCTACAGTAGTCTTGTAGGAAATTGTACCATTTATTATAGTATTAGTCTTCCCCTGATCAAAATTATTCCAGATAGTCGAATTAAAGTTGCGACGATCGACTATTTTCTTATCCTTTAGCATTATGAAGCCATTACCAATAATAGGATATATATCTGCAGATGGGGTCAAGAAACCCTCCAGCTTTTGTCCTATGGTTCCTGAGAGCAATTTAGTACTTTTTACTATTAGATTATACTGAATTTCTTCCAAAATTATGGTTCCTTTGGTGGGATTGGTAACATTAAATATAAGATGAACATTTGAATCATTGTTATTAATCTTGTCGACGGTTAGATTTGCAATCGAAATTCCGATCTGTTTCTGCGAATCGGATGTTTGTGCTTCATTGGTTGAAATTTCATTTTGTACTCTCTTAATGTTCCTACTGTTTGATCTTGCACTGCTCTCGACATTAGCTAGAAAGATTGTTGTTATTATCAATAAAAAGACACCCGAAACAAAGTAAATTTTATGTTTTAATTTCAACTAATAGTATCCTGTATGTTGTTTCATTAAAGCCTTTTACTTTTGCAATCGCTGTAATTTTTGTCACGCTCAGACTCCGTGTAGATTCTACACGGATTAAAGAGTTCTACAATCTTAAGAAATCTGACTATGAAAGTATTTTATGTAAAGAAATTAGCTTCGAGTAATACTCCATTCAAATCTGTGACAATTTTTAGATTGGGTAGACGCAAGCATCTGTTAGTGGCATACGACTATTTCATCAGCCGCATTTGCCGCTTGTAGAAGCCGACTGTTGTTTGGACTAGTACATTAGCTGATGAGCATCAGAAAGCAAAAGGTTATGGTAAAGTACTATCTAAAAATGGATATTTCCTAAACTGGAAATACTGCCTAGTGTATATTACTAGCTATATTTCTGCTTTACATAAGGTTTTTACTTGATGACTACAAGAAATAATGGACAGCCCAATGTTGAGTGTAAATCTTTTAAATAATATAAGTTAGTAGATGTGACAGGCTAGAATGTGAGACTAGCACTGGAACATGCGAGCACGCGTTGACCTATCTCATAAAATTTTCGGTCACACAATACAAGCTGGGACGCCTGAAATACAATGTAATAACAAATCGACTTAAAAAAGATAAAGTAATAAAAGAAAACATCCAAGAAATTCAACCAATAAGACCATGTGATAAAATGGAATTGGACATGATACTTTAATTCATATATTGAAAATGTATACCACGCTGTGATGGGATACGAAAACAAAGAGCAGAACAGTGCTGAATCTACTACCTCTTCTGGGGGTAGCAGTCAGACTGAGGGAACTTATCTTTTTGGAGATTATTCGCCGTATGGGGAGAACAAGAATATAATAGATATGTTGAAGGATTTCGTTTCTATCTCAGAACATGTATTACAAATTCATGGAAATGTGGCCAAATTGAATTTTCTACTGAAGAATACAGAAATTTTGCGAGAATCATTGAATGTAAAGATAAATCAATTCAGAACCTCCTGCGAAGCAGAAATGGATATATTTTTTAGTGAGTTCTATGAAAAATTGGCGAAAGTATACTTTCCGGATCAAGTAGGTGCTGAGCCCTTTCTTAAAATTAAAAATTCTATGGAACGGTCTATCACGGACGTAGAAAGGGAGTGTATCACCAGTTTTGACGAATACAAAACATATCTCGGATCGAAGAGGAATGATTTCTATATGAGCTCTGTGATACTTTTACAAGCATGGTTATCTAAGGATAAAAACAATCTGCCAAATATGCTTATCTCTCGTGCTACGAATGTATTGATCGCAAAGGTTGAAGATGTTGGTGAAGGCTATAGGATCTCTAGGTCAACTGAAATCACGTTGGGGACAGCCGAGAAGTACGGTAATACCAAAACCTCATCAGTTTCATACTCATTTTATGTTGATGCATCGACTACAAGTTTTTGGAAAAACCATAGAAAGGTAATTGATTTAGAAATAGATCAGATATCGATTCCAATAGGTTTTAAAACCTCTATTTCAGAGAAATTGAGGAGATCCTTTCGATTAGGCCATTCAAATGACTATCAACATGATTCTGAAAGAGAGCCAGAAATGGTCTCAGTCGAGAATTATTATATGACGCATGCAAAATTAGAATGTGGAAGGTCCTTATCAGTCATACTTTCTGCTGAATCGAAGCCCACAAGCAAAGTAATAAAAATTGAATACGACTTAAATGACCTCCATTCTGGTGGACCAGATCCTTCTGCAAACGAGAGCTCATCTAATTATGAACAACTTATAGCTGAGGGTAGAGCCCCAAGAGTAGAGTATATTAATGAAAAGGAAAATCGCCGGATAGACTTACTTCAAAAGGAGTTCCAAAGAGCTACGGATATTACACGAATCATGATTATGGGAGGTAAACTTGAGGAGAAACTGCAACAGTTATTAGAGATTCGTTCAGTATCATCGTACATTAGGCTTTATTCAATTATAGTTGACGACATAGAAGCAGTTGTTATGACGAACAATCAATCTCCAGATGGCCACTTATCGTATCACGAAGATTTAGTAGTCTCGTTTCTAGGATCAATAGCGTCAGGCTTTGAGCCAGTTATACAAATGTTAATGGTAAAAAGCCCCATAAAGGGAGAATTAATTTTGCGCTACGATTCACCAGACAAACAAAGAGAAGAATATATGATTAGAGTTAGCGATATAGTTTCTCGATTGTCTTCCTCTAGTGCTGGACGAAGGGTACTCGCTGCTCTCGGACTTACTTATGAAGGAGGCAAAGATTCTGAAGTCGAGAACATTTCAAAAAGCTGATTACTCAATCACGCGTATTTATTTTCACATTTATGTATTTCTCAATCGAATTAGGTAATATGCATCTTAACAATATGGTTATGATTATTGAAATTCTCAAGCGGAATAGTACACAAGGATCGTAGATGTTTATCTAGAGAATCTTAAAGTCACGAACTTCAGATTAGATTCTCAGCAATGAATCCATAGTCTAGGTCCGACACGTTATGTTGGGTTCATATTCCTGGCTACATTGTTGTATGAAGATATGAAACTCATGGCATAGCTGTTCGCATGCCTCTCAGTTCCTCGGTGTACTCCTCCCCTGGTCCTTAAATGGTGATAGAATTCATGCAATATAACAAAAGGGTTGTAGAATATATCAGAGTTAATGGCATAAATTTTCATGCTATTTTGAACGTATAATGCATATACGCTCTTCCTTTTTCCTTTTATAGTCCCAACAACTATTTCTGGAGTACTAATATTGTAGAATTTACTAAGCTTATTTAACGCTTCTTCAGTTCTACCATTTAAAATCATGTGCACGATCCTAGCTTTAGTTATGTCATCTGGCGCGGTCGTTAGCATCAGGTACATGACCTTCCAAATTCCTGGGATATGAGCCTTTGTATATTTTAACAAAAATGTTGAGAACCTTTGCTTAAAAGATCAGCTTATCAAGCATAATTTTAAATTATGTTCTCACTTGGGCTTCGGAACAGTATTGTGGTAAAAATATCCCTAGGGATTTGAGGAATTCGTTAGCCTTGACGTAGCTGAGGTGTTAATGAAATGTTTTGTATAAGGTAATAGTAATCCTTGATAGGACATATCCTCTATGCATACTAACATGAGTGATCGTCATTTAAATAATCGAAGGATCTAACAATTGAATTCAGGAAAATATCTTCCTACCCGAAAGTGTCCTTGGTTGTTTATAAACAAATCTAATCCCGAAAAATGGATTGGGATGTAACACTAATGATTAATATGCTGATATGGCACGGTTAATGAATGATTTTGCCTATTGGCTCATCACAATAATAATATGAAGGCGTCTAGTTAATGTAACACATGTTGAACGACATAAATCCAACTATAGCGATAAGGTGATATCATATATATCATTAGAACAAAGAGAAACTATACTTAATTTGTACAAGTCCGGAATTTCGCCAGACGTTATTGCATTGCAAATGGATTTGAACCGGGAGGATGTTATTGCTATAATCAATGAAACTAATATCTACAAGACAAACAAAAGGAATTCTAAGAAGAGGCAAAGAGACGCTCCGTTGCTGAGTGGTCTTTATCTTGATACGATAGTTAATGTAGATTTGGCAATCAAACAGGCACAATCTAGAATCTGGCAGGCCCTAAAAGTAAAACCACAGTTTAATATTTCCATGGAGGAAACTCAGAATATTTTAGAAAGCTACGAAGGATCCAAAGTCACATTTGTAATCCTCTATATCGACCTTGTAGAATCAACGAGGCTATCAATGATGCTACCTATAGATAGGTTAGCAACGATAATCCAGGCATTTACCCAAGAAATGTCTATGTTGATTGAGGCTTATGGGGGATATATTTTAAAATATGTAGGTGATGCCATTTTAGCCTTCTTTGTGGTCCCTGATTACGATAAAGACGAAAGCTACAAGACAAACGCATACTTGCCCTGTCTTAATGCTGTCAATTGTGCATGCTCGATGATAAAGGTGAATCGTGAAGGTATAAACCCCATATTGAACCAATACGACTACCCCGAGCTGAAGGTTAGAATTGGCGTAGACATTGGTGAAAATGTAGTTGTCCAGTATGGATGGGATACATATAATAGAAATGGAAAGGTTATAATGAAAAAGGCTCATCTCGATGCTCTTGGCTATACTATCAATATTACTACAAAGATGACTGGACTAGCAAAGCCAGATCAAATAGTGATAGGTCAAATGGTATATGATTTATTGGATGTTAAACAAAAACTGGCCTTTGAACCCCTGACTGTAAACCCGGACATGTGGAACTATGTTAGCGACTATGCAGGGGGAAGGATATATGATCTCTATGGTAGCATAAACAAAAAATTTGACTTACCTTATAATAGTGTAAATAACTATTGATAAGGCGCTAATACATGCCACTATTACAACTATGTATGATAGAGCCAAAATTGACTTTATTTTCTAATGACATTGAAACTCTCCAATAATTTTGATGAGTATTTAAATCCTCGCAATGCGTGTATCGAATTAATAATTTAGGATGCCGTACCTGACTTGATTGACCTTTTATAATGAAGATTGTTAAGAAAAAAGATGACAGTAATTCATATAACAAATTGGGTAAAGGACCAGTGTGCAACGATTGGATTTCTGGCAGGATAGTATATACAAAGCTGGATAACATCCCAACTGGATCCGGACACAGATCGCACCCATTTACGGAAATTGAAGAATCAAAGGTATAAAAAATAATTTAACAATCAAAGTCGGTTCTTATTTATTATTATCATTAAGATCGTATCAAAATTCGTTACTATAAGTCAGCTGCTAGGCGCATAGGTTCAGCCTGCAAGTCTTTAGTGGATAGTTCCTCAAGCCGCAAAGATTGAATTTTCGCAGCTTAAAATAGCAATGTTAGTTGGAGAACTGCATGGATAATATTGTGACTGCTCTTCACTACGCTTATGTTGTATAGTAAGCGACCCAGTTAATTAATAAAAATGAAGCTAAACTCGACAATTAGTTTCATGAATTATCTTTATAGAAAGATCATATGATATACTATTCAACCAGTTATTTATTTATCGTGAATAATATTCAATCGGTAGTGGAGCGAATTAGTTCCCGGAGGCCAAGATTTGCTCTAATTTCCGTTTCAGGAGTGCATTTATCTTATGACCATCTGATTTGCCTCTAAGCACAGCCATCGTTCGCCCCATCAGCATGCCCATAGAGTTCATGCCCTTATCCTTTATTGTATCCAGATGTTTGCATAAGATACTGTCGATTTCCTCCTCTAGCTGCTGTTCTGTCATAGTTTCAACTCCAGATTCGAATTCATTCAGATCTTTTATCTCTTGACTCATGAGCTTCTGATAAAGTAATGTTACTGACTCCTTGGCGATTCTGCCGGCGTCAAGCTCGTTGAAGATCTCAAATAACTTTTCTTGAGTTAGAATTGAACTATCATATCCCTGTCTTTCTAGATTGGTTATGTCCTCTGTCAACTTTGATGCTACAAAAGTAGGAGATATCTTCGTTGAGGATACAATCTTTTCAAAGAGATTTAGATATTGTGAATCAAAGATCTCTTCGGCAAGTTTCTTGTTTAATCCATAGTTACTAATTAGCTCATTTGTGTATTCTTCTATTGCCCGCGGAATCTTCTGACGTAGTGAGTCAAGAAGCAGATTATCGACTTCGATTGGAGCTACATCGGTTTCGGGGTACATTCTAGCGGATCCAGGTCTAGGTCTAATGTACACGGTTTCACCACTTTGTGTTACCGCTCGTGTTTCCGAAGGAACTCCTTCTAGTACAACTTCTAGTCTCTGAATCAAGGATGTTATTGCGGACGACACATTTGCTAGGATCCCGCCAATTATTATGAATGCATCATCTCTAGATTTTATTTCAAGTTTTTTTCTTATGTTGTCGACGTCTTCCTTCGAAATTCCATAACCAGGAAGCTCATCGGAATGAAATATTCCACCAATACCGTAGAAGCGAACGATTTGACTCAATTCCTTACCCAATCTAATTTTGTCGTACGGTTCATACCCGAGTATTCCAGCAAAACCTTCTATTTTAATGGCCTTATATACTGTATTTTGATTTTCAAGTGAATCACGGATTTTCTTAGAGGATGAAGTTCTTAGGATATCAGTGACATCGACTATCCTTTTATCAATTCTTATTTCTGCAATTCCTCTTTCGTTTTTCAGTATATTCGCAATAATCATTAAACCATGTTGCCTAATTACTTCATATTCAATGACTTTGATTAACTGTTCTAATTTTTGTACACCTTTTATTTCCACAACTCGACCGTTTTCTATTGAGATATTGACGTCTTGTCTTATGCTTCCTATGCCTCGGGCCACTCTTTTACTTGACCTTAATATTCTTCCCAAACCCAGTGCTAGTTGCATAACTTCTTGCGGGGTACCTGAGATTGGTTCAAGTGCGATCTCGACCAATGGTATCCCTAGTCTATCGAGTCCGTATTCCCTTAGGTTATTATTATCTGATATCAACTTCGCAGCGTCCTCTTCGAGGCATATGCTTTGAACACCAGTTTTCTTTCCATTAACTTCGATAAATCCACCCATAGAAATTAACATGGTTCGCTGAAACCCACCTGTATTTGATCCATCTATGACTATTTTGCGCATTACGTGAATTTCATCAAAGATGTCCGAATTGAGTGCCATAGAAAAAATTAGAGCGGATTCAAGAGCATCCCTATTTACCTGATGGGGAGGTTCTTCATCAGCTTCTACTAAACAGCTCGTTCTGTTCGCTGCATGATACTTTACAGATTGAATCTTTTTAAATTCAAATAATGCAGCTGGATCGATTATCCCCAGTTCGCTTTGGGCAGGCCTTAAACTTCGTGAAACCACTAGAGTATACTCTTCGTTCTCATTGCAATCGCACTGACAGAAGAGCTTAGTTCCCGTAGCAAGTTGTTGGTGAATTTCCAAGCCAACCTTTAGATTTATCGCTAGTGGATTTGTTAACACTTGAAGTACCAAAGTAATTGATGTCTTTTATTTCTTATCTGTTTGTATAGGGCTAACAGAAGATATTTCATTACAGATATTTTCTTGCATCAATCTTTTCATGTCCTCGTAACGTTGATTATCTGCCAATAACCACATTGCCTTTACCAACGCAGTTTCAGGTGTCATATCTGACAATGGTACGACCCCAATTTGGAGTAGATCTCTTCCAGTCTCATACACATTCATATTAACTCTTCCCCAGATACATTGCGAAGTCATGAATATCATCGTCCCCGAATCGATTGCCTGTTTTAATGGTGCAATGCACTCATCACCCACATGACCGAGACCTGTTCCTTCAAAGATTATAGCCTTATAGCCACTTTGTACCACCTGAGAAATTAGCGTAGGTTCGAATCCAGGATAAAATTTAAGCAAAATTACGTGTCTGTCGAAAGATGTTTTGTACGAAGAATAATTTGCATCTTTACGACTTTGTAACTCTAGTGTAGGATTATGCTGCATTTTGATATTTTCTCCGTTGATTAGCGCGACAGGTTTGATATCAATCGATTCGAATGCATCGCGACTACTGGTATGGTTTTTTCGAACTCGTGTGCCTAGGTGACATGCTAATAGATTATCGGAAGCCTCAGCATGCATTATAACGAAGACTCCAGAATACTCTGATTCTACAGCAAATTTGGTTGCCCCTATCAAGTTAAGGGCGGCATCAGATGATGGTCTGTCAGATGACCTTTGAGCTCCGGTTAGTATGACTGGTATGGGTATATCACGGAGAGCAAAACTTAGAGCTGCCGATGAATAATGCATAGTGTCAGTTCCGTGTGACAAAATGATCCCTCTGTAGATTCCCATGTTAACCTTTTCAATTATCTTATTTGCCATCAGAGTCCAATGTTCTGGCCTCAAATTTTCGCTGTATTCATTTAGTAACGCGTCGGTATCTACCGAGGCATATTTAGAAATTTCTGGTACTGACAAATATAGATCAGATGCGGATAGAACAGAGGTAACACCTCCAGTCCTGTAGTCAATCTTGCTGCCTATGGTACCACCGGTACTAATAAGCGCAACTTTGGGAAGTTTACCTTCATCTTTATTTTGATCGCTAGAGTCGGCTCGGCCTATTGTTTGAATTAAATTGTGTAAGTCTTTTTTAAATTTGTATACATCATACTGAGAATCGGAATTAACTTTCTCAATAGACCTTATCTTTGTCAAATTTATACCAATATTGTAGCCATTCCTTAGTTTTATAACAACATGATTGTCATCAAACAACTCGTAGCGAGGAAGCAAGATTCCAGAATACTTGCCATTGTTAGTATGTATATTGATACTTTGTCCTATCTTGATATCGTTCTCAATCAGTAGTTCAGATGCCTTCCCTTTGTAATCTGCCGATCCCACTGTCTCCGGTCATACAGCAATGTCCCATATATGGATTCCTAACCAGAATGCTGTTTGTTCAGAATTTTTAGTTCACTTGAATGATTCGGTACAATTAATCCAGAGAAAACCTGGCATCACCGGCTATGCAACATATTCTGTGATTTTTATACTAGCATCTTCGAGAAGGTGTAATATGGCGGTCTCAATCTGGTGTACTGATATAATACCAAAATCCCACGCATCTATAAAGGCACGAAATTCATCTTGTAGTATCTTTGCAGTATCTTGAAATTTAATCATCTTTTCAGGAGTGTCAGGTGTTCTATAACCCTTAGCAACCATTATAGGACACCTCTTATCAATTTCCAGAGGGTTATACCATGCATCTTTTGCGAATTCATAGTCGCCACCTTTGATAATATTGTATATACGCATCAGTTCATCTCCAGACAATTTTTGTAAGTCGGCAAACCATGAATTGCCATTAGAATTGCTTATTTGAGCCGCCTTTTCATAAACTGTGTTTTTTTCCCCTGAGAGACCAGATTTCGATTTCAATAGTATACATATCATATCAACTTATCGAATAGAAATACATTTTCCTTTATTAAGAAAGGAATTTAATGAAGGTAAAATGCGTTGTATAGATAGAGTATTTTCTATAAAGATTAAATATTATAATTAATTCTTATTTTACAAGAGTTTTATATATACATAATAAACCGTGACAATAATGTTATTTGATATTTGGCTTATCATAATCTCCTATAGGCCGAGATTATTGAGATGTCGTATTCGCTCAACTCCTCCTATTTGTTCGATAATGGTAGCAGTTTGGAAAGTGACCAATTCCTTCCATTCTTTCCCATTCGCTATTCGCGTCCTCACTTCAGTGGCAGATAGTTCTTCTCGCCTAAACATTGTAGGCTCCTTTACCTTGAATCCTCTCTCTATGTATAGCTGCCTTGTGAATCTATCGTTGGTAAAAATCACACCGTATCTAGGAACTAAAAGATCCACTTGACGAGTCCACAAGCCGTGTATTTCAATATCTGGGACAGGGATCAAGAATATTTTATCTATGCTTATCTCTTTGTCTGCCTGTAGCGAATCTCTTATCATCTCAATACGTTCACCAGCAGTGAACGGATTTCTCGGCTCATGACTTTTCTGAGCACTACCTACTACAATTATTAGCTCGTGTACACTATTAAGAGCATACTTTACAGTCGCAAGATGGCCGAGGTGGAACGGCTGAAACCTACCAATAAATGCTCCTCTTAAGACTATATTCGTAGGCAAAGAGTTATTCTCCATGCAATTTTAATCTATATCTTTGACAGAGCATTAGTGAATTGGGATGACTCTTCCGTGAAGTGTTCACTGGAGATCGCTCGCTCCTAATGAAGATAATAATATGACTATTGAACAGGAAAAACATGTCCTGAGAATTCATAATTCCAAATTAATTGTTACCATCAACAATAATGTCTGCCGTGAATTGTACAATATCTGAATCTGTCCAGAATAACTCTCGATGAATCAAGAGGATAGCTTTGTCATTATCATCACCTATACTTAGAGAGCCATCGTTCCGCGAGAATCCTTTTTTTAAAGACTTGTCATTTTTTGCGATATCCAAATTTTGATTAATGGCTTTGTCCTTGAATAAACTTTTAGGATTTTCTCTCTGGATTAGGAACAAAAACTATCTTATCAAAATGCATGTTTTAATTAACACCGAATCAATCATATAATTTATACACGTATCTGTAACCGTGACCGCTCCACTTAACTGTTGAATTTCATCCCTCCCTTGAGTAGCTGTGATACAATTCCTTCAGTACTTGCAAGGGCATATTCAATTCCCCCTCTCTAGGCAGTGTAATAGAATCAATTTCATCAAAGAAAGCTATACAAGGGGCCGGTTGACTTGCCCTTCTGAATATCTCTAAATCCATTTTTGAATTCAACTGTCCACTTGCTAAGTAATTCAGGCCCCCCGTACGCTAGTGGAATTAGTTTTAGACTCGTGCAACAGATTTAAGTAAAGTTTTACCTGTACTAGGAGTACAATGAAGCAGAACACCCTTTGGATTTCCTCCTTTAATCCGCCAATATCTTCATATGCCACATTAGTAATTCCTCTTGCTACTTCACCCTTTTCT
>Ga0207693_10000064_pt1 | contig 92381 bp, 80 predicted proteins | sample LARL81metaG_FD_184347 | JGI IMG/M metagenome (GOLD analysis project Ga0207693, IMG submission 184347) | Corn, switchgrass and miscanthus rhizosphere microbial communities from Kellogg Biological Station, Michigan, USA - LAR L8-1 metaG... | ecosystem: Host-associated > Plants > Roots >...
GCCCCCGGACACGCCGCATTTATGAGTTCACGGAAGCTCCGCCGCGGTGAGCCAGGCGTCGACACCAGGTCGAGTTCCAACGCGAGACCGTATGCGCCCGAGAACCCTGAATGCGTGTGCCAAACCGTGAGCAGATTCGTTACCTGATCCAGGCTTACCGTGGCTCGCAGGCTGTGGGGCGCACCGGAACGCGTGGCTTCACGCAGCGCGGTGACGTCTGACTTCGCGAGGCCGGCGACGACGGCGAGGCGCGCATCGGTCGTCGCCCTTTTTTGATCCAGTAGTCGCGCTTCCAGCGCCTGTATGTAGGTGCGGCGCACGGCGCCTGAGATCTCGCTCGCGGAAATCCCGTACTCGAAAGCAACTCGGGTCAGCGGTCGCACAAGGGATGCGAACACGTTCAGAACCGCTTCTTTTTCGCGGGCGGACTTGTTCATTGTTGAGACCGGTTGTTCTTACATAACTCTAGGCACTTCAGTAACTTATGTCAATTAACGATGTGTGACGGCCCCTCCGTTGAGCGGCCGTTCAATCTAGAACGCTATATAAAACAATGTGTTGCGAAAAAGCCCCGACCGGCCGGCTGTGGCGCAAGCGAGGGGATTGGCGGGAACGGATGGGAATCGGCGCAGATCAGTAAATGCCCGTAGGAATCGGCTTACGTTCCCTCGCCCGGCTCAAAGAGCCGCTGGTGCTCGAGAATTGCGTAGCGATCAGTCATTCCGGCGATGTAATCAGCGACCGCCCGCGCGCGTCCCGCCTCGCCGTGCGCACTCTGCGAAGCGCGCGCCTGGTCGCGGTGTTCCGTCGGCATGAGACTCACGTCCTTGAAAAACGCCTCGAAAAGTTGTTGCACCACGCGGCGCGCCTTGGAGGTCATGCGCAGCACTTTGTAGTGGCGGTACACGTGCTCGCCGAGGAAGGATTTGAGTTCCAGGTGTTCTTCGCGACACGCGTCACTGAGCATCGCCAGCGGATGCTTGTGCGAGCGCACATCCTCGATCGAGCGCGGCTGCGCTCGCACCAGCTGCGCCTGCGTACTCTGTATGAAATCCACAACGAGGTAATTGATCATGCGGCGGATCGTTTCATGCACGAGGCGCCGTTCCCCGAGGTCTGGGTAGAGCGCCAACACGGCATCGTACTGGCGCCGGAACATGCGCACTTCGCGCAGCGCCGCAAGATCCAGCAGCTGCGCGCGGATACCGTCATCAACGTCGTGGTTGTTGTAGGCGATCTCATCCGCAAGGTTCGCGATCTGCGCTTCGAGGCCCGGCTGGCGGCGCTGGATGAAGCGCGCGCCGAGCTCACCCAGCTCGCGCGCGGTGCGCAGCGAGCAGTGCTTGAGGATGCCCTCGCGACACTCGAAGGTGAGGTTCAGGCCGCGAAACTCCGCGTAGCGTTCCTCGAGTTCGTCCACGACGCGCAGCGACTGCAAGTTGTGCTCGAAACCCCCGTAGTCGCGCATGCACTCATTCAGGGCGTCCTGGCCGGCGTGGCCAAAGGGGGTGTGGCCGAGGTCGTGGGCGAGGCTGATCGCCTCCGTCAGCGCCTCGTTCAGGTGCAGCGCGAGCGCCACCGAACGGGCGATCTGCGCCACTTCGATCGAGTGGGTGATGCGCGTGCGATACAGGTCGCCTTCGTGATTAACGAACACCTGGGTCTTGTAGACCAGGCGCCGGAAGGCGTTGGAATGGATGATGCGGTCGCGGTCGCGCTGGAACTCGCCGCGCAGTTCGGGGCGCTCTTCCGGGAAACGCCGCCCGCGCGACTCCCCGTCGTGAGCCGCGTAGGGCGCCAGCGTACCGCTCGCCGCCACGTCGTTCATCGCGCGCCTGCGCTGTGCTCGCCGAGCGTGCGGGTGAGGGCGTCGGGGGGATAGTCCGCACTGAGGAAGGCCTCCCCGATGCGCCGCAGCAGCACCAGGCGCAACTTGCCGCCCAGCACCTTCTTGTCGATGCGCATGTGCTCCAGCATGACCTGCGGGGTCAGCGGGTCGACCCGGCTGGGCAGCCCGGTGAGCTCCACGAGGCGCCGTACGCGCTCGGCGTCCCGGGGCTCCAGCAAGCCGCACTCGCGCGACATCGCCGCCGCCATCACGAGACCCGCGCCCACCGCCTCCCCGTGCAGCCACGCCGTATAGGACGTGGCCGACTCGGCCGCGTGCCCAAACGTGTGCCCCAGGTTCAGCAGCGCGCGTTCCCCGTGTTCGCGCTCGTCGCGGCCGACGATCGCCGCCTTGATCTCGCACGAGCGGCGGATGACGTGTGCCAGGGCAGCCGGATCGCGCGCCAGCAGCGCCTCGAGGTGCGCCTCGAGCCACGCAAACAGCGCCGCATCGCAGATGAGGCCGTACTTGATGACCTCCGCAAGCCCGGCGCGCAGCTCGCGCCCGGGCAGCGTCGCGAGCACGCTGGTGTCGCTGAGCACGAGTTGCGGCTGGTGGAAGGCGCCGATCAGGTTCTTGCCGCCCGGGTGATTGACGGCGGTCTTGCCGCCCACGGCCGAATCCACCTGCGCCAGCAGCGTCGTCGGCACCTGCACGAACGCCACGCCGCGCTGGTAGCAGGCCGCGACGAAACCGGCGAGGTCGCCGACCACGCCACCGCCGAGGGCGAGCACCGCGCAGTCGCGCCCGAAGCGGTTGGCGATCAGGACATCGAGCACGCGCGCGGCGTTGGCGAGCGTCTTGTGGGCCTCGCCGTCCGGAAGTATGACTTCCAGCGCGCGCCGCGCGCCCAGGCCAGCGCGCAGCGGCCGCAGGTACAGCGGCGCGACGGTCGTATTGCTGACGATGAGGACGTCGCGGGCGCCGAGCGCCTCATACACTTCCGGACGGGAGATGAGCCCGGCATCGATGAGGATCGGGTAACTGCGGCTGCCGAGTTCGACGTTCAGGGTGTCCACTTCACTCTCGCCGCCCGCATGAGAACGCCGGCGGCGCGCCCGAGTATACGTGAGGCGCGCCCGGCGGCCGGGCCGCGCTGCGGTTCAGGGATGTGCCACGCCCAGTTCCCGCAGGATGTTCTCCGCGACGCTGTGCACGCGGCGCCCGTCGGTGGAGACGGTGATGTCGGCGATCTGCGCGTACAGCGGCGCACGCGCATCCATCAGCTGCCCCAGGCGCGCCGCGGCATCATCCCCCTGGGCGAGCAGCGGCCGGTGGCGACCGTAGCGCACGCGGTGCGCCTGCTGCGCGACGGAAGTCTGCAGATATACGACCCGGCCGCGCGTGGCCAGATGGTGGCGGTTCTCCGGCAGCAGCACCGCCCCGCCGCCGGTGGCCAGCACGATGCCCTGGAGCGCCGTAAGTGCCTCAATCGCCTCGCGTTCGCGCTGGCGAAAGCCCGCCTCGCCTTCCTTCTCGAAGATGAAGGGGATGTCGACACCGGTGCGCCGTTCGATCTCCGCGTCGCTGTCGTGGAAGGGCAGGTCGAGTACCCGGGCCACATAGCGGCCCACGGCCGTTTTGCCCGAGCCCATGGGGCCGATGAGGAAGACGCTGGTTCTGTCACGCATGCGTGACCGACAGGATACCTAAAACGCTGCGGCCGCCCCGAAGGCGGCCGCAGCACTCGTCTTGCCAGCAAGCGCTCAGTTCAGGACGTTGACGCCCTCGCGCACGATCTTCGGGGTGATGAAGATCATGAGTTCGTCCTTGTCGTCCTGGTGCTTGGTGTTCTTGAACAGGTGGCCGAGCACCGGGATGTCTCCCAGGTAGGGCACCTTGGTGTCGTCCTCGCGCTGCGTCGTCTGCAGGATGCCGCCGAGCACGACGGTCTGGCCGTCGTTCACCAGCACCTGGGTGGAGATCTCGCGCGTGTCGATCGAGGGCACGTTCACGCCGCCGGAAGCCACGACCACCTGACCCACGCTGTCATCCTTGACGTCGAGGTCGAGGATGATGCGGTTGTCCGGGGTGATCTGCGGGGTGACCTTCAGCGACAGCACGGCCTTCTTGAACTGAATGGTCGTGGCGCCGCTCGAGGCGGACTGCTGGTAGGGGATTTCCACGCCCTGCTCGATCGTCGCCTCCTTCTGGTTCGCCGTGATGACGCGCGGGGAGGAGATGATGTTCGCCTGGGTCTCCGCCTGTGCCGCCGACAGCTCGAGGTCGACGATGAAGTTGGAGCCGAGGATGCCGAGCGCGATCGAGCCGGCCGGGTTGCCGACCGGCAGGTTGACGTTGTAGCGCTGCGCCGCCGTCCCACCGGTCGGGACGGAGATCGGGTAGATCGAGCCGGTGCTCTGCACGTTCTGCAGGGCCGAGCCGATCGCCTGATCGGTGCCGGCCGCCGTGCCGGTGGTGGTCACGAGGCCCGTCTGGCCGTTCTTCTGGTAGTTGGTGAAGCCGAAGCGCGCACCGAGGTCACGCTGGAAATCGTTGTTCACGATCACGATGCGGGCCTCGATCAGCACCTGGCGCACCGGGATGTCGAGCGTCGCCACCAGGCGGCGGATATCGGTGATGCGGTCGGTGGTGTCCTGCAGCAGCAGGGTGTTGGTGCGCTCGTCCACGGCGACACTGCCGCGCGGCGAGAGCAGCGAGTTGGTCTGCGTCTTGATGAGCGCCGCCATGTCCTGGGCCTTGGCGTAGTTCACCTGCAGGTACTCGGAGCGCAGCGGCGCCAGCTCCTGCACGTCCTTCCTCGCGGCCAGCTCCGCCTTCTCGCGGGCGGCAAGCTCGGCCTGCGGCGCCACGATGATGACGTTGTCCTGGCGGCGCTTGTCGAGGCCCTTGGTGCGCAGCACGATGTCGAGCGCCTGGTCCCAGGGGACGTTCTGCAGGCGCAGCGTGACATTGCCGTTGACCGAGTCGCTCACCACGATGTTCTGGCCGCTGGCATCGGCCAGCAGCTGCAGCACCGCGCGCGTCTCGATGTCCTGGAAGTTGAGCGTCAGCCGCTCGCCGGTGTACACCGGCTTGTCCTCCGGCGCATTGGCGGCCTTGTGGCGCGGCGCCACCTCGACCACGTACTGATCGTCGGACTGGTAGGCGAGCTGCTCGAAATCGCCGTTGGCGGCGATCGCGATGCGCGCGCCGTTGCCGGCGCGGGTGACGTCGAAGCTGTTCACCGGCGTGCCGTAGTCGGTCGCGTCGTAGCGGCGCACCAGGTTGCCCGGCACCCCGGCGTCGGTGAAGTCGACCACGATCTGGCTGCCGACCTGGTGCAGGTTGATGTGGGTGTGCGGATCGGAGAGCTTCACGATCACGCGGCCGGCACCGTCGGCGCTGCGGCGGAAGTCGATCGAGCGCAGTTCACGGGTACCGCCGCTGCTCGAGGAGCTCTGCGGGGCCGACGTGGGCGCCGCCGAGGTGGCACTGGCGATACTGCCGCCGCCGAGCAGCACGATGATGCTGTTGCCCTCGACACGGGTGTCGTACGGCACCAGCTTGTCCATGTTCAGCACCAGGCGCGTGCGGTCCTTGGTCTCGGCAGCCAGGATGGTGTCGAGGCCGGAGGCGTGCACGTCGATGCGCCGCGAGGGCAGCGCCAGCGTGGTGTTGGGCAGGTCCAGCGAGATGCGCGCCGGGTTGTCGATGGTGAACGACAACGGCTGCGGCGCCGGGCCCGACAGACGCATGGTGAGTTGCAGCTGCTGGCCGGCGAGTGGCTGCACGTCGATGGCTTGCAGCGCGGGTTGATCCGCGGCCAGCGCAGGTGCTCCCGGGAGCATGCCGAGTACCCCTGCAAGCACGAGCCAGGTGGCCGTGCCGAGGAGGCGTTTCATCAGGCGATGGCGTTGCATTCTTGAGAACTCCCTGCTGGACCTTACTCGTTCAGAGCCAGCGCGGCGGGGCGCTCCATGTACCCGCCGAGACTGTCCGGAACGATTTCAACAACACTGATTTTCGAAGGACTGATTTCGGTGATCTTGCCTTCCGCCTGGCCGATGTGATTGCCGGCGGTAACACGGTGCACCAGGCCGTCCTTGGTCTGCACCAAGCCGTAGATCGATCCGCCCAGGCGCAGCGTGCCGACCATCTTCAAAGTATCGAGCGAGTACTGCTCGAGGAATTCGCGGTTGCGCTTCTGATCCGGGCGCACCCCCGCCAGGCCGGCGCCCGAACCCGGGCTGCTCGGCAGAAACGGCGAACGCAGGTCGGCGGCGGCGTACACGAAGGTCTCGTAGGGCTTGATCTCCGGCAGCGGCTCGACGCGGCCGCCCGGTTCCTTCTTCGTGTCGTCGACGAAGCGCTGCAGCTCATCGTCGGCGCTCGAGCACGCCGTGACGGCGGCGTAGCCGGCACAGGCAAGCGCCAGGCACGCGAGGCGAAAGGCAGATCGGTATGAGGGCTTGTGCATAGTAAGTACCGCAGTCGCGCCGTTCATTTGCATCAACTACCCGCCGCCTTGGGGCGGTGAGCGACGTCCTTCTTCTTCTCGGCTTCACCCGCGGCGATCTCGTCCTCGTCCATGTAGCGGTAGGTCTTGGCCGTGAGCTCAAGCGACAGCTGGTCGTAGGCGTCCTTGCTGTCCGGCTTGATGTCGATGTCGTGCAGGGTGACGATGCGCGGCAGCGCCGCGATGCCGCTGACGAACTCACCCAGCTGATGGTAGCTGCCCGTGAGGCGGATCTTGATCGGCAGCTCCGCGTAGAAGTCCTTGCGAAGCTCGGGCTGCGGCTGGAACAGCTTCTCCTGCAGCCCCGCGGCAAGGCCGGTCTGCGAGATGTCCACCAGCAGGCTCGGCACCTCGGTCTTGCCGGGCAGCTGCCGCAGCAACGCGCCGAAGGAGCGCTCGATGTCCTTGAGCTGCTGCTTGTACTGCTCGAGGTTCACCGCCTTGGCGTGCTTATCGCGGAATTCCTGCTTGAGCTTCTGCTCCTCGGCGGCAAACTGCTGCAGGCGCGGACGCTGTTCGTTCCACACCAGCAGGTAGATGCCGACGGCCGAGAGCACCAGGAAGGCCGCCAGCACGGCGCCGGCGAGCACTGGCAGCGGCCAGCGTCCCGGATCGCGCGGGTCAAGCGACCGCAGTTCCTCGAGTATGTTCATTGCGCGCTCGCTTTCCGGATCTTGCCCTTGGCGGCACGCGCCCCGCTGCCGGCATCCGCGCCCGCGGTCGTAACCTGCTGCGCGGTCATGGTGAAACTTGAGCCCGGGCCTGCGCCCTTGCTCGTCTGCACCACTTCGAGCGCCGGATTGCGCAGCCACTGCGAACCGTCGATGTTGCGCATGAAGGAGGACACGCGCGTGCTCGACTGCGCGATGCCGTCGAACTTCAGCGTGCTGCCGTTCTGCTTGATGGCGGTGAGGTAGACACCCTCGGGGAGCGTGCGCACGATCTCATCGAACACGTGCACGATCTCCGGGCGCGAGCGCTGCAGCTTCTCGATGATCTCCATGCGCGCGATGTACTTCTGCTTCGCCGTCTCGAGGTCGTTGATCTCCTCGTTTTCCTTGTCCAGGGTCTTGATCTCGGCGCGCAGCTGGCCGTTGCGGTGCTGCTGCGCATCGATCATCGAGGCATACATCAGGTACGCGGCCGTGGACACGATGCCGGCGGCGATGGCCGCGCCACCGAGCGCCACCAGGAACTTGAGCTTGCGCTCTTTGCGTTTGCTTTCCCGGTGGGGGAGTAGGTTTATGCGTGGCATATCAGTCGAAACTCCGCAGGGCGAGGCCACACGCGGTCAGGAGCGCCGTGGCATCGCGTTGCACCGCCTGCGCCTTGGCGCGCGAGGACAGCTTCATCTGGCCGAGCGGGTCGCCCTTTTCGGCGGAGATGCCCACGCGGCTGGAGATCACTTCCGCCACGCCGGGGATGTTGGCGCAGCCGCCGCACACCAGGATCTTTTCCGGCTGTTCGCGCCCGGAACCGGAGGCGAGGTAGAACTGCAGCGAGCGGCTCACCTGCTGCGTCATGTCATCGATGAACGGGTCGAGCACTTCGGACTGGTAGTTGCCGGGCAGGCCGCCTTCCTTCTTGGCGCGTCCGGCCTCTTCCATCGCCAGTCCGTAGGTGCGCATGATTTCCTCGGTGAGCTGCTGCCCGCCGAAGGCGAAGTCGCGCGTGTAGACGACCTTCAGGTTGCGCAGCACGCTGAAGGTGGTGCTGCTCGCGCCGAAGTCGACGTTCGCGATGGTGCGGTCGATGCCACCGTCGGGCATCTGGTGCGTCATCAGCTTGCAGGCGTTCTCGAGCGCGAAGGCTTCGACGTCGACGATCTTGGCGGTGAGCCCCGCCGCCTTCACCGCCGCCTGGCGCTGCTCGACGTTCTCGGTGCGCGTCGCCACCAGCAGCACGTCGTTGGTGTCCGGATCCTTGTCGTTCGGTCCGAGCACTTCGAAGTCGTACGAGACTTCATCCATGGGAAAGGGGATGTACTGGTCTGCCTGCATCTCGACCTGGGCCTCAAGGTCCCCGGCGCGCAGCGCGCGCGGCATCTGGATCACCTTGGTGATCGCCGCATCGCCGGAGATGGCCACCGCCACCTCGCTGCTCTTGGCGCCGGCGCGCTTCACCGCGCGGCGAATGGCCTCGCCGACGGCTTCGGCGTCGACGATCGCTTTTTCATTGATCGCGTTCTGTGGCGTCGGCTCCGCAGCATAGGCCTCGACGCGGTACTGCCCCCCCGCCATCGCCAGCTCGATGAGTTTCACCGACGAGGTGGTTATGTCAAGTCCCAGGAGGGGGCGATACTTACGCTGCAGCAGCAACATTTTTATTTCCTTTTCAGGACATTACGCCTGAAACCGACCGCCCTGTATTACACTCGGGAACACTATATATCAGCGCAAAGTTAAATTGAACGTGAGGGGACTCACGGATGCGCACCCTACCCGCAGTCGGCTGTAGCGGACTGCCGACAGCGTCACGGGCGGCACAAATCGTTAACAAATGCTGCTTCGGTCGGTCCAAGCGTCGCTGGGGACGCGCGAAGCATCGCGGGAGCTACGGGAATGCTGGCGACGAGAGGATTGAGACGGTTGAACTGCAGCTGCCGCGCGCGTGACCCATCGCGGCGGAGTGCGTTAACGTTCGAACCGGCAACCCCGCTGTCATAGGCACTTGCGTCCCGTAGACCGGAGGCTTTGCGTCCCCACCTTTCGGTGAGTTTGCCCTGAAACGGCGGTTACTATGCATAGGCCTCCGGAGTAGCGCAAGCAGGGAGCGTTGGTTTCTGTGAAATGGAATTACTTTCGGGTTCTGGCCGTCCTGGGCGGCGCTGTGATGCTCGTCACACTTCTGGGTGCGTACGCGCTCACATGCAGTTACGTGTATCTGGTGCCCTCGTTGCCGTCGATCGAATCGATGCGCAACGTGGAGCTGCAGGTGCCACTGCGCGTCTACACGCGCAGCGGCGAGCTGATCGCGCAGATCGGCGAGCAGCGGCGCATCCCGGTTACCTACGATCAGATTCCGGAGCTGGTGAAGCACGCCTTCCTCGCCGCCGAGGACGAGCGCTTCTTCGAGCACGGTGGCATCGATTACTTCGGCGTGGTGCGCGCGGTGCTGGTCGATGTGGTGTCGGGCGACAAGACGCAGGGCGCGAGCACCATCACCATGCAGGCGGCGCGCAACATGTTCCTGAACCTGGACAAGACCGCGCGCCGCAAGCTGCAGGAAACCTTCGTCACCTACCGCATGGAGCACGAGTTCACCAAGCAGGAAATCTTCGGCCTGTACCTGAACGTCATCTTCTTCGGGCAGCGCGCCTACGGCGTCGCCGCCGCGGCCGAGGCCTTCTTCGGCAAGAGCCTCGACAAGCTCGACGTCGCCGAGGCGGCGACCATCGCCGGGGTGCCCAAGGCGCCCTCGCGCTACAACCCGATCGTCGACCCGCAGGCCGCCAGTGCACGGCGCGCCTACGTGCTGCGCCGCATGAAGGAGCTGCGCTACATCGATGCGGCCACCGCGGAGGCCGCCAACAAGGAACCCATGCAGGCGCGCGCGCACGCGCCGCTCTTTGACGTCGAGGCGCCCTACGTCGCCGAGATGGCGCGCCTGGACCTGCGGCAGCGCTTCGGGCCCTCCGCCGAGAGCGCCGGCTACAAGGTCTACACCACCATCGACGGGCGCCTGCAGGGGGATGCCAACCGCGCCGTGCGCGTCGGGCTGATCGAGTACGACCGCCGCCACGGCTGGCGCGGACCCGCCGGCCACGTCGACCTGCCCGCGCACGGCGAGCCGGACCTCGACGACCTGGTTGATGAGTACGCGGCGATCGGCAATCTCTCGCCGGCCATCATCACGGAGGTGCGCGACAAGAGCGCGCGCGCCTACGTAAAGACGCTGGGCGCGGTGGCGATCGACTGGGAGGGACTGTCCTGGGCGCGCAAGGAACTGCGCAACGAGACCCTGGGGGCGGCGCCGAAGGATGCCGCGCAGGTGCTCACGCGCGGCGACGTGGTCTACGTGGTCGCCGATGACAAGGGGCACGCCCAGCTCGGGCAGATCCCGGAGGCGCAAAGCGCACTCGTGGCGCTGGATCCGAACGACGGCAGCATCGTCTCCCTGGTGGGCGGCTTCGACTACTTCACCAACAAGTACAACCGCGTGACGCAGGCGCGGCGCCTGCCGGGCTCCGGCTTCAAGCCGTTCCTGTACTCCGCGGCGCTCGAGCACGGCTTCACCCCGGCGAGCATCATCCTCGATGCGCCGATCGTGCTCGACGGCAGCGGCGAGGACACCTGGCGGCCGGAGAACTCCACGCGCGAGTTCGGCGGCCCCACGCGGCTGCGCGATGCGCTGGTGCGCTCGCGCAACCTGGTGTCGATCCGCATCCTCAAGGAAATCGGCATCGGCACCGCGATCGACTACATCACGCGCTTCGGCTTCGACGCGCGCGCGCTGCCGCATGACCTGACGCTGGCGCTCGGCACCATGGAGGCCACGCCGCTGGACGTCGCCGCCGGCTACGCGGTGTTCGCCAACGGCGGCTACCGCGTGCAGCCGTACTTCATCGAGCGCATCGAGGATGCCGCCGGCCAGGTCGTGTGGCGCGCCGCGCCGCGCCGCGCGTGCCCGCAGTGCGAGCAGCCGGCCGCCCCGGGCGTGCCGGGGGAAGCGGCCGCCGAGGTGGTGCACACCGCGGATGCCACCCACGGGGAGCCCCCGCCGCTGCCGCCGGCCGAGGTCGCGCCGCGCGTCATCAGCGCGCAGAACGCCTACCTGATGGATGACATGATGGCGGACGTGATCCGGCGCGGCACCGGGCGGCGCGCGCTGTCGCTCAACCGCGGCGACATCGCCGGCAAGACCGGCACGACCAACGAAGCCAAGGACACCTGGTTCAACGGCTTCACGCCGAACCTGGTGGCCACCGTGTGGGTGGGCTTCGACCAGGAGCGCCCGCTGGGCGAGGCCGAGGAGGGCGCACGCACCGCGCTGCCGATCTGGATCGGCTTCATGCGCGAGGCGCTCAAGGGCGTCACCGAGCAGCACCGCGCGATGCCCGACGGCGTGGTGACCTTGCGCATCTCGCCCGAGACCGGCACGCTCGTGAGTGCCGAGAATCCCAACGGGCTACCGGAGATCTTCATGGCTGACCACCTGCCCTCGGCTGAGGATGCCGCAAACGTGGGACAGGGCCAGCAGGCCCAGGCGAGCGGCGAGCCGATCTTCTAGCCCACGATGCGAGCGAAGCGACATCCGACGCGCAGCGACAACCTGCGGCGCGCGCTGGCGCAGGAAGCTGCGCGCATCATGGCCGAGCACGGCATCCGCGACTTCCTCGTCGCCAAGCGCAAGGCCGCCGAGCGCTTCGGCGTCACCGACGGCGTCGCCCTGCTGCCGAAGAACAGCGAGATCGAGGAGGCGCTGGTCGCCTACCAGCGCCTGTTCGGCGGTGCCTCCCACCTCGAGGCGCTGCACGCCCAGCGCCGTGCGGCGCTCGCCGCCATGCGCTACCTGCGCGAGTTTGAACCGCGCCTGGTGGGCCCGGTACTCTCGGGCACCGCCACCGAGCACTCCGAGGTGCAGCTGCACCTGTTCGCCGAGCGCGCCGAAGCGGTGACCCTGAAGCTGCTGGACGAGGGCGTGCCGCACGAGGTCACCGAGCGGCGCGTGAAGCTCAACGCCGAGCGCATCCGCCCCTTTCCCGGCGTGCGCTTCGAGATGCAGGACCAGCCGATCGAGGCCACCGTGTTTCCCACCGACGGCATCCGCCAGGCGCCGGTGAGCCCGGTGGACGGGCGGCCGATGCGGCGCGCCAGTGCGCTCGAGGTGGAAGCCCTGCTCGCACAGCCCTGAGCGCACGCCGTCGGGGTTCTGCGGCGCGGGTCCGCGCCCGCCCCGCACGCCGTGCCTACAATAACTCCATGCACGCTCTTTTCAGGTTGCTCGGGGTGCTGCTGGTGGCCTACCTCATCCAGGCCCTGCACCGCGGGCACGTCTACGCGCGCTCCGGCCTCTTCGGGCGCGACCTGAGCCGCGCCGCGCAACCCGTCAGCTACTGGTCGGCGGTGGTGGCGTACGCACTGCTCGCAGCCGCCTTGCTGTTCGTCTTCTAGTGCCCGCGGCGAGCCCATGAGCGCTGCGCTTCCGAGCGGCCGCTGCGCGCGCACCCTGCTGCTGTTCGGCGCCGTCGGCTTCCTCGCCGGCTTCCTCGGCCCGATCGTACTCAACCCGGAAGCCAACCAGGGACCGCTGCTCGGCATCTTCATCACCGGCCCGCTCGGCGTGCTGCTCGGTGCGGGCGCCTGCCTGCTGCAGCGCCTGGTGCCGGGGCTGTCCCGGAGCGCGCTGCGACTCGCCGCGGCGGCCTTCGGCCTGGTCACTCTTTACTACTGCCTGCCCGAGCCGGCGTTGGTCGGGCGCGTGATCGAGGCGCAGATCGAAGACTGCGTCCCCCCGCAGCAACTGGCCGCGGCGGCGCTCAGCAGCTGGGAGCAGGCGCTGGCGCGCACGCCGTGGGCGCACCCGCAGCCGGACTGGAAGCAGGCCGCGCTGCGCAACGTGGAGCACTTCGAGGCGGCCGTGCTCAGCGTGCGCATCACGCGCAGCAGCGCCGTCTACCTGCGCCGCAAGCCCTGGGATCACGGCAAGCGCTTCGCGCTGCCGTGGGCCGAGGAGGAGCGCTCCGCGAGCTACTTCGTCCGCAGCGCGGCAGGCGCCTGCCCGGAGGAGCTGGCGCACGGGCCCGCGCTTTACTGGCCGCTGCCCGGGGCCGCGCAGACTCCGCAGCCGGCCACGCCCTGGCCGCCGGTCGATGCGGCCGGATTCCTGTCACTGCAGGAGCTGGGTGCGGTGCCTGCGGACATCAGCGCCCTGCTGCCCGCGGCGCGCTGACAACGCGCCTAGCGGCGCTTGCCGACCTCGACGTAGTCACGCCGCGTGGGCCCGGTGTACAGCTGCCGCGGCCGGCCGATGCGCATGCCCGGGTCGGAGATCATCTCCTGCCAGTGCGCCACCCAGCCCACCGTGCGCGCGATCGCGAACATCACCGTGAACATCGAGCGCGGGATGCCGATCGCGCTGTAGATGACGCCGGAGTAGAAATCCACGTTCGGGTAGAGCTTGCGCTCGACGAAGTACTCGTCCTTGAGCGCGATCTCCTCCAGGCGCAGCGCCAGTTCCAGCAGCGGGTTGTCGCTGCGGCCGAGCGCGGCGAGCACCTTGTGGCACATCTCGCGGATGATCTTGGCGCGCGGGTCGAAGTTCTTGTAGACGCGGTGCCCGAAGCCCATGAGACGGAAGTGGTTGGACTTGTCCTTGGCCATCGTCAGGAACTTCGGGATGTTGTCCACGGTGCCGATCTGCTCGAGCATCGACAGCACCGCCTCGTTCGCCCCCCCGTGTGCCGGGCCCCACAGCGCCGACACGCCCGCCGAGATCGCCGCATACGGATTGGCGCCGGTGCTGCCCGCCAGGCGCACGGTGGAGGTGCTGGCGTTCTGCTCGTGGTCGGCGTGCAGCACGAACAGCAGGTCGAGCGCCTTGGCGGCGATCGGGTCGAGCTTGTACGGTTCGCACGGCACGGCGAACAGCATGGAGAGCACGTTGGCGGCGTAATCCAGATCGTTGCGCGGATAGATGAACGGCTGCCCGAGGGAGTGCTTGTGGGCGGCGGCGGCGATGGTGGGGATCTTGGCGATGATGCGGTGCGCGAAGATCTCGCGATGGCGCGGGTTATGGATGTCCATGGTGTCGTGATAGAAGGCCGACATCGAGGCGACCACGCCGGACACCATCGCCATCGGGTGCGCGTTGTGGTGAAACGCGTTGAAGAAGCGCAGCAGCCACTCGTTGATCATCGTGTGATAACGGATGTTGCCGGTGAACTCCTCCAGCTGCTTCGCCGTCGGCAGCTCGCCTATCAGGATGAGGTAGGCGACCTCCATGAAGGAGCTCTTGAGCGCCAGCTGTTCGATCGGGTAGCCGCGGTACAGCAGCACGCCGGCATCGCCGTCGATGTAGGTGATGCGGCTCTCGGTGGCCGCCGTGGCTCCAAAGCCCGGATCGTAGGTAAAGACTCCCAGGTCCCGGTGCAGGTTCGCGATGTCGAGCGCCGCCGGCCCCACGGTGCCGTTGCGCACCGGCAGCTGCGTGCTCTTGCCGCCCGCGCGATCGCTGAGCTCGAAGGTCTTGCCGCTCTTCTCGGTCATTTCCGCTGCCGCTTTCGGTGTGGCGAGATGCGTGGTGCGCCACTGAAGAAGGCAATCGCGGCGCGCGAACAAAAGAGGTTTACATGGTCCGTGCGCCGAATCAAGGCGCGCCACCGTGCAGGTTACTCACCGGTAGCTTCGCGCCGACGCAGCGCGCGGCGCGCGTGCGGAACATGACGAGACTGTCATGAAGCGGCTGCGCACGGCAGCCGCGCCCTTGCAGGCATAGCCTCAGGTGGCGTGCCGGTCCTTATATAAGAGCGGCCGGGCGCGAACCGCAGCGGGCAGGAACGAGGCGCGTTGCGGCGGCACTCGCGGCGGGAGCGCAGGGGCGACTGTCGCCGGGAGAGAGGAGTCGCGCAGGCGGCGCGAGCGTCGCAGCGGCGCGCCCGCGGGCGGGCTACTTCGGCGCTGCCGCGCCCGGGCCTGCGCCGGCGGCCGCGTACTTCTTGCGGAACTTGTCCACGCGGCCGGCGGTGTCGACGATCTTCTGCTTGCCCGTATAGAAGGGGTGGCAGTTCGAGCACACCTCGACCTGCAGATCATGCCCCAGGGTCGAGCTGGTCTTGAACGTGTTGCCGCAGGTGCAGCTCACGGTGATCTCTTTATAGTCCGGGTGGATCGCGGCTTTCATGGCAGGCTCACAGCGTTCGTAAGGGGAGGGACGTGACGCTTTATGGGGCGGCACGTACTCAAGTTAAAGGGCGCGGGAGTTTAGCGGCAGTGCCGCGTCCCCTCAAGCTCCGTCGGGCCCGGGGAGCGGCGGCCCCGGATCCTTATCCACAGAAGCTGTGGACAACTCTGTGGACGAAGCAGCGCGCAGAGGCGCGTTTTCGCAGCCAGATTGCATATTTGTTACCTTGGTCAAAAAATGAGCAGGCATTTTTAGCCTGTTTCTTCAAGGTGTTACGAGCTTCTTATGGAGCAGCTTGGCCGCTTTGGCTCGTAATCTACTCATTCTGCGATCGAGCCCTCGGCACCTGTGAATAAAGCCCCGGAGTTGCCTGCCGGAGGCACATGACGGGCAATTGACAATGCGGAATTACCGGTCATTTGCGCGGTTTCGGCCATGAAGAGCAGCAGCGTTTCGTTAAGAAACCGCAAGCCAAGTTCGGTCGGCCGGCAGCCCTCGGGGGTGCTAAGTACAAGACCACGCTCCATCGCCACCTGCAGCGGGGCGGCGATTTGCTCCCAGGCGAGCCCGGTGCGCTCGCAGAACAGTCGGCGCGGGAAGCCCGCGCACAGGCGCAGCGCGTTGAGCATGAACTCGAACGGCAATTCACGCACCGCCACCTGGCGGCGCGTGAGTGCGGCGTCGGCGGCCGCAAGATAGCGCCGTGGCTCGCGCGGCTGCGTGGTGCGCACGATCTCGCCGCGCTCGCTGCAGGTGAGTTTACCGTGCGCACCGGCGCCCACGCCCAGGTAGTCCCCGAAGTTCCAGTAATTGAGATTGTGGCGGCACTGCATTGCGGTGCGCGCGTACGCCGACACCTCGTACTGCGCAAAGCCCTGCTCGCCCAGGCGTTCGGTGCAGGCGCTCAGCATGTTCGCTGCGGCGTCATCGTCGGGCAGCAGGGGCGGACGCGCGGCGAACACGGTGCCCGGTTCCAGCGTGAGCTGGTAGTGCGACAGATGTGCCGGCGCCAGCGCCAGCGCCGCCTCGACGTCGCGCAGCGCCGCCGGCACGTCCTGAGCGGGCAGCGCGTACATGAGGTCGAGGTTGAAGTTGGCAAGGCCGGCGGCGTGCAGCTCCTCGGCGGCCCGCTGCGTCTCCTGCGGCGAATGGATGCGGCCCAGGGCCTTCAGGATCTGCGCATCGAAGCTCTGCGCGCCGAGGGACACGCGCGTGACCCCGGCGGCGCGGTAGTCGCGAAACGCACCGCGTTCGATGGTGCCCGGATTGGCCTCCAGGGTAACCTCGGCGTCGGCCGCGAGCGCCAGATGGCGCCGCACGCTCTCGAGCACGCGGCCGATGGCCTCCGGTGCGAACAGGCTCGGCGTGCCGCCGCCAAAGAACACCGTGCCCACCTCGCGCCCGCGGACCCCCGGCGCCTGGGCCTCCAGGTCGCGCTCCAGACGCCTCAGGTAGGCCTCGCTCGCCAGCGCTCCCTGGAGCGCGTAGGAGTTGAAGTCACAGTAGGGGCACTTGCTGACGCACCAGGGGAAGTGCACGTACAGCGACAGCGGCGGCGTTACCAGGGCGCTGCCGGCGGCGGCCACGGCGTTCATCGCAACTCCGCCAGGAAGCGCAGCATCCACTCGTTTACCTCGCGCGGGCGCTCCATCTGCATCATGTGACCGGCCTCGGACAGCATGGCGACGCCGCGCACGTCCGCGTACTGCGTCTGCAGCGCGCCTAACGGGTCATCGCCGTGCCAGGCCTCGAGGTCACAGTCGCGCTCGCTGCCGATGAAGTAAAAGGGCACGGGGTTCTTGCGGCCCTCGAAGCCCCGCCGCTGCGCCCAGCGCAGGTCCATGGCGCGGTACCAGTTGAGTCCGCCCGTGAAGCCGGTGCGCGCGTACTCGCTGACGAAGAACTCCATCTCCAGCTCGCTGAGCCAGTGCCACGGCAGGGGCGGCGCCTGCGGCAGCGCATCGAGGTAGCTCGTGCCGGGTGGGTGCTTCCAGACATCGAGGTAGTGGTAGTCGCCGCTGAGCGCGTAGAAGACGCGGGTGAGGAATTCGCGCGGCTGCGCGTTCAGCGCCTCATCCGCCGGTCCCGGCGGCTCGAAATAGTGGATGTGGTCGAAGTGATTCTGCGCCCACGCGGCCGCCTCGCGCAGCGGGGCGAGCTGCGGGTTGTGGGGGATGGCGGGATTCTCCAGCCCGATTATCGCGTTCACGCGCTGCGGCTGGCGGAATGCCAGGTCATAGATGGCGAATACGCCGAAGTCCAGGCCGGCGAAGACCGCCGACTTCTCGCCGAGGTGGTCCAGCAGTCCCGTGAGATCACCGATCGTGTGCTCGACGTCGTAGCTGCCAGGGTCGGGGGGCGCGTCGGTCTGCCCCATGCCGCGCATGTCGGGGGCGACCACGCGCCAGCCGGCCGCGGCGAGTGCCGGGATCTGGTGGCGCCACGAGAACCACAGGTGCGGAAAGCCATGACACAGCACCACGAGGGGGCCTGCGCCTTGCTCGACGTAATGCATGCGCAGGCCGTTGACGCGCGCGTAGCGGTGGGTCCAGTTGCCCATGGCCAGATACTAACGCGCGCCGCGAGCGCACCGCTGCTTTGCGGAACGAGCCTCAGGACGGCACGTTCAGCTTCTTCAGCAGCGCCTGAAAGCGCGCATCGGCGCGCATCGCCGCAAAATAACTGTCGTAGGAGAGATAGATCAGCCCGCCGTCGTGGCGCTGGTAGGCGCCCTGCAGCCACTCGATGGCCTTGTCGTGCTCCCCGCGCCAGGCGTAGACCTCGGCGATCTGGTAGCCGAGCGTGGTGCCGAACCGCTTGATGAGCTCCTCGAGTGCGGCCTGGGATTCGCTGCGGCGACCGAGCGAGTGCTGTGCCATCGCGGTACCGATCAGCGCGTACGCGGGGCTGGCCTGGCTGAACTGCGCCAGCGCGTCGTTGAAGCGACCCTCGACGAGGGCGATGCGGCCTGCCAGCGCGTAGCCGGACCAGGAGTTCGGCGTGATGTCGCGGATACGCTGCACGATGGGACGTGCCTCGGGCGTGCGCCCCACATCGATCAGCAGTTCCCCCAACCCGCGCCAGGTGCGGACCGCCAGCGGATCGAGCGTGAGCGCCCGGCGCATCATGTCCTCTGCTTCCCGGGGAGCACCGCGGCTCGCGAGCAGGGTGGCGTAATCGCGCAGCGTGCGCTCGTCATTCGGGTCGAGCGCGAGCGCCTTGCGGAAGTCCGCCTCCGCACCCGGCCAGTCATAGTAGTAAGCCTGGCGCAGGCCGCCGCGGGCCCAGTAGCCGTCGGGAGAATTCGGGGCCAGTGCGATCGCGTGCTCCGCGGCGGCGAGCGAGCGCGCGTAGCCGGCCGCTTCCCCCGTCTCCTGGTCGGCGATACGCCACTCGGCATCGGCGATGCCGCTGTAGGCGGCCGCGTACTTCGGGTCCAGCGCGACCGCCCGCTGGTAAGACTCGAGCGCCTGGCGGTTGGCGCCGGAGGTGTCGCGCTCGCGCAGGCTGTTTCCCATCAGGTATTCGTTGAAGGCCTGCGGGTTGTCGGTTCGATCGCGGGTGACGAGGGGCCGTTCGCTCAGCAGCTGCGCCTTCAGCGCATCGACCACCGCGTTCGCGATGTCATCCTGGACCTGGAAGACGTCCTTCACGTCGCGGTCGTACGTCTTGGACCACAGATGGTAGCCGTTGTCGGCGCGAATCAGCTGCGCGGTGACGCGGATGGCATTGCCCGAGCGCCGCACGCTGCCCTCGAGCACGTGGGCGACCTTGAGCTTCTGCGCGATGGTGGCGACATCGTCGCTGCGGCCCTTGAAATAGAACGAGGAGGTGCGCGCCGGCACATGCAGGTCCGGCACCTGCGAGAGCAGGTCGAGCAGTTCCTCGGCGAGCCCGTCGGAGAAGTACTCCTGATCCTTCTTCTCGCTCATGTCGACGAAGGGCAGTACGGCGATGGATTTCTCGGGGATGCCCGCCGGGCGCGCCGCAGCGACGCCTGCGTCGCCAGACCTGGCGGGCCGCGGCGGGGGCCGCAGCGCGAAGTAGCTCGCCACCACGATGGCCGCCATCAGCCAGCCCCACCAGGGCACCGCGAAGCGCGGCGCCGCTCGTGCCGGTGCCGCGGCAGCAGCGGCATCGGCGAGGCGCTGCCGGGCCGGCAGCGGCGGTGCGCCAGGGGACAGCAGCCGCGTCACGCGCTCGACAAAGGCGGGCGGGGTCTCCCCACCGGGCAGCCGCGTCCACTGCAGCTCGCGGAAGCGATCCGGTACGCGCTCATCCGACTGCGGCGTGGCGTCCACTGCCACCGGAACCAGGAAGGGGCGGTCAGCGGCGATCAGATGGGAGCGGTCGATCGCGAGCTTCCACTCGAGGCGGAAGTAACCCTCCGCCCGCGCATGCGTGTTGACCGAAATGATCGGCAGGAATAGGGCGCAGTTCTTGATCTGCCTGCGGATCGCAGCGTCCCAGGCATCCCCGCCGCGCAGCTCGCTGCGGTCGAACCATACTTCGATGCCGGCCGCGCGCAGCGCGCCGCAGATCTTCTCCGCCGCCACTGCATCCTCGGATGCATAGCTGAGAAATACGGCGCGCGGGTGCTCCGTCATGGCCGGGTTGTCATGGACTCCCGATTCGTTATCCAAGCTACTCTTTCAGCTGCTCCGCATCGGCTGCCTGTTCGCGCAGAGGACTCATAGGCAATTGATTCTAAAGGCCCCTGCTCAAGAGGCTCATAAGCGATCTACGTGTCCTGGGCTCGACTCCAACGCCAAGGTTGCGCGTGACGCGTGACTCTCACGCGCGCCGCCGCCGTTGTCACCCGTGGCGGCTTGAGGGAGGGCCACCGTTGATCGTAGCTCAAAACATATTATTTTAATTCGGTGACAAAGCTGTAGCCGGCGCCCGGCGTTCTGCGTCGGCCTTCAGGCGGAACCCCTCATAGGCAAAAGGCGCCCGCAGCGAGGCGGGCGGCGACATCTGAAGCTAGCAACACGGGACTGAGGCCTGTCGAGACTGACTGGCTGCGCGCTTAGCTACAAGGCCAATCCACAGCACGTTGGATGGCAATGGACGCAATTAGCTAATCAGTTACTGATCAATTGGGTTTGCGGAGGCCAACCGGCCCCTTTCCGGACCCGCCGAGTTTCACTCGGCGTTCTGCACTTGTTCGCGCATCTGCTCGATGAGCACCTTCATGTCAACCGCACTACGCGTCGTCTCCAGGTCCTGAGACTTCGAGGACAGGGTGTTGGCTTCGCGGTTGAGTTCCTGCATCAGGAAATCCAGACGGCGGCCCGCCGCCTCGTTGCCCGCGATCACGCGGCGCACCTCGGTGATGTGCCCGCTCAGGCGCTCCAGTTCCTCGTCGACGTCCAGCCGCTGCAGGATGATCGCCAGCTCCTGCTCGAGCCGGTCGTGGTCGGGGCTCGCGGTCAGTTCCGCCACGCGCTCGTTGAGCCGCGTGCGTACGCGGGCCTGCACTTCCGGCAAGCGCAGCCGCACGCCCGCCACCAGCGCCTCGAGTCCCGTGCAGCGCTGCTCCAGCAGTTCGCGCAGGCGGTCGCCCTCGCGCGCCCGCGTTGCGATGAGCTCCTCGAGGGTCTCGCCGAACACCTGGCGCGCGGCCGTGAGCAATGCCTCCCCGCTGCTGGCATCTTCGTGCAACACGCCCGGCCAGCGCAGCACGTCCAGGGCGTTGACGGTGGCCCCCTGCTGCAGCGACCCGGCCACCACGTGCACGGCCGCGAGCAGGCGCTGCAGCGCCGCGGTGTCGATCTGCAGTGCGCCGTCGGCGCCCTGCGGCCTGCGGTGGCTGAGGCTGCAGTCGACCTTGCCGCGACGCAGCTGCTTCGTCAGCCGGGCGCGCAGTTCGCCCTCGGTGGCGCGCAGCTCGTCCGGCAGGCGGAAGCCCGCCTCGAGAAAGCGGTGATTGACGCTGCGCAGCTCGCACACGAGCGTGCCCCACGCTCCGGTGATCTCGCGGCGCGCGAAGCCCGTCATGCTCGCGATCATGTGAACTGTCCGCCTGGCAGCGTGCGGGAGTACGTCGCCGGGCGCGCAGGCTTGGCGCTGCGCATCTACGCTCGTCTGCCGCACAGGTGATATAAAGTGTGGCTAAGTCTATCAGATGCATGGATTTGTTCTTGCGCGTCGAAAGTGCAGACATCAGCCTGCTGGGCGGGCGCGAAGAGAACCAGGACCGGGTCAGCACGGCCATTGCCGAGCACGCGGCGCTGCTCGTCGTCGTCGATGGCATGGGCGGCCATGCCGATGGCGCGCGCGCCGCACAGGTCACGCAGCAGGTGATCATCGACGCCTTCTGGCACACGCCTCAGCCGCTGTTCGACCCGCTGGGGTTCCTGCACCTGGCGATCGGCCGCGCGCACGAGGAAGTAGTGAAACTCGGCGCACAACTGCCGCTCGAGCAGCGCCCGCGCGCCACCTGCGCGGTGTGCCTGGTGCAGCAGCACGCCAGCTGGTGGGCGCATGTCGGGGACAGCCGGCTCTATCATGTACGCCGCGCCAACCTGGTCGCGCGCAGCCGCGACCACAGCCACGTAGAGCTGCTGCTGCGCGAGGGACTCATCAGCGCCGAACAGGCGCACAATCACCCGATGCGCAACTTCGTCGAGTGCTGCCTGGGCGGCGACCCGATCCTGCCGGAAATGTCGCTCACGCGGCGCCAGCCGATCGAGCCCCAGGACGTGCTGCTGGTGTGCACCGACGGCCTGTGGGGCGCGCTCAAGGACGAGGAGATCGTCGCCGAGATCGGCACGCCCGGTGCGCTGCGCGAGAAACTCCTCAAGCTCGGCGAGCGCGCCGTGAAGCGCGGCGGCAGCGGCAGCGACAACACCTCGGCGGCCGCCTTGCGCTGGCTGGGCGACTAGGCGCGCATGGCCAGACCCTCGGGGCGCGCGCCGGATGAGCTGCGGCAGGTGAGCTTCTCCCGCCGCCACACCAAGCACGCAGAAGGCTCGGTGCTGGTCGCCTTTGGCGACACGCAGGTGTTGTGTACGGCCAGCGTCGAGGACAGCGTGCCGCCATTCCTGCGCGGCAAGGGTCAGGGGTGGATCACGGCCGAGTACGGCATGCTGCCGCGCGCCACTCATACCCGGCACGCGCGCGAGGCCGCGCGCGGCAAGCAAAGCGGCCGCACGCAGGAGATCCAGCGGCTCATCGGCCGCTCGCTGCGCGCCGTGGCGGACCTCAAGGCGCTCGGCGAGCGCACCATCACCCTCGACTGCGACGTGCTGCAGGCCGACGGCGGCACGCGCACCGCCTCCATCACCGGCGGCTTCGTCGCCCTCGCCGAGGCGTGCGAGCAGCTGGTGCGGCGCCGCCTGATCGCCGCCAGCCCCCTGCACGGGCAGATCGCCGCGGTCTCGGTCGGCATCTGCGACGGCGTGGTGGTGCTCGACCTGGACTATGACGAGGACTCGCAGGCCGAGACCGACATGAACGTGGTCATGAACAACGGCGGCGGCTTCGTGGAGGTACAGGGCACCGCCGAGGGGCACGCCTTTCGCCGCCACGAGCTCGACGCCCTGCTCAACCTCGCCGCGGAGGGCATCGGCACGCTGTTCGCGCTGCAGGCACAGGCGCTCAAGAGGCCGTGACGCGCATCGTGCTCGCCAGCGGCAACGCCGGGAAGCTGCGCGAGTTCGCAGCGCTGCTCGCACCGCTGCACCTTGAACTGGTGACGCAGCACGAACTCGGCATTGCCGCCGCCGCCGAGACCGGCACCACCTTCCTCGCCAACGCGCTGCTCAAGGCGCGCCACGCCGCCGCCCACGCGCGGCTGCCGGCGCTGGCCGATGACTCAGGCATCGAGGTCGACGCCCTCGGCGGACGGCCCGGGGTGCGCTCGGCGCGCTTTGCGGGCGAGCACGCGAGCGACCAGCAGAACCTGCAGCGCCTGCTGGCGGAGCTCGAGGAAGTACCCGATTCGTGGCGCCAGGCGCGCTACCAGTGCGTGATCGCCTGCGTGCGCGACGCCGCCGATCCGGCCCCCCTGATCGCCAGCGGCAGCTGGGAGGGCCACATCGCGCGCGCCCCCCGCGGCGATGGCGGCTTCGGCTACGACCCGGTGTTCGTACCCACGGGCGAGAGCCGCACGGCCGCGCAACTGCCGGCGCCTGAGAAGAATGCCGTCAGCCACCGGGCGCAGGCGCTGCGCGCGCTCGTCGCGAGCCTCGCTAGCGAAGGCTATATTGCGGGCCCATGAAGCGCGGCCGGCTGTTCGTCATCACCGCCCCCTCGGGGGCAGGCAAGACCTCCCTCGTCAATGCGCTGCTGCAGAGCGAGCCAAACCTGCGGCTTTCGATTTCGCACACCACCCGGCCGCGGCGGCCGACCGAGGCGGACGGGCGCGAGTACCACTTCGTCAGCGTGGGGGAATTCGAACGCCTGCTCGCGGCGGGGCAGTTCCTCGAGCAGGCGCGCGTGTTCGACAACTTCTACGGCACGTCGCGCAGCTTCGTCGAGGGTGAACTCGCGCGCGGCCACGACGTGCTGCTGGAGATCGACTGGAACGGGGCGCGCCAGGTGCGGCAGGCGCTGCCCGAATGCGTCAGCATCTTCATCCTGCCGCCCTCGCGCCAGGCGCTCTCCGAGCGGCTCAACAAGCGCGCCACCGATACCGCCGAGGTGATCGCGCGGCGGCTGCGTGAGGCGGTCACCGACATGCAGCACTACGCGGAATTCGACTACGTGGTCGTCAACGATGATTTCGCGCACGCCGCGGCGGACCTGCGCCGCATCGTCGCCGGCCACGGCGCTGATCTGGCGAGCGCCCGCCCCCAGCTCCGGGGGCTCCTCAGTGACCTGCTGGGCGCGCCCTGACGGCGCGCCGCCCCCCGCCACAACCCCAAGTCCTGATGCGATGCTGCACGAAGACACCCTCATCGTAACGCTGGCCGTGAGCCTGGGATTTGCCTTCGTCTTCGGACTCGCGGCGGTGTCGCTGCGCATGCCGCCGCTGGTCGGCTACCTGCTCGCCGGCATCGCCCTCAGCCCCTACACGCCGGGCCTGGTCGCCGACGAGCACCTCGCGCCGCAGCTGTCGGAGATCGGCGTGATGCTGCTCATGTTCAGTGTCGGCACGCACTTCTCGCTGCGCGACCTGCTGGCGGTCAGGGGCATCGCCATTCCCGGGGCGCTGGCGCAGATCCTCGTGGCCACCGCACTCGGGGCGGGCATGGCGCACCTGTGGGGCTGGCCGCTCGGCTCCGGCCTGCTCTTTGGCCTCGCGCTGTCGGTGGCGAGCACCGTGGTGCTGCTGCGGGCGCTCGAGCAGCAGGGCACGCTCGCCTCCGAGGACGGGCGCATCGCGGTCGGCTGGCTGGTGGTGGAAGACCTCATCACCGTGCTCGCGCTGGTGCTGCTGCCGGCGCTCGCCGGCGTGCTCGGCGGCGAGCCGCCGGCCGGGCAAGCGCCCGGCAATCTCGGGCTGACCCTCGCCGTCACGCTCGGCAAGGTGGCGCTGTTCGTGGCGCTCATGCTCATCGTCGGCGCGCGCGTGTTTCCCTGGATTCTGCGCCGCGTGGTGCGCACCCAGTCGCGCGAGCTGTTCACGCTGGCGGCGATCGCGCTCGCTCTGGGCGTCGCCTTCGGCTCCGCGAAGCTCTTCGACGTCTCGGTGGCGCTCGGCGCCTTCTTTGCCGGCATGGTGATCAGCCGCTCCGAGACGCGCCAGCAGACCGAGACCTACCTGCAGCCGTTGCAGGACACCTTCGCCGCGCTGTTCTTCGTGGCCGTGGGTATGCTCTTCAAGCCCAGCGTGCTGCTGGAGCACCCGTTGGAGGTGCTCGAGGTGCTGGCGATCATCGTCATCGGCAAGTCGCTGGCGGCGCTGCTCATCGTGCGCCTGCTCGGGCGCTCGCTGGACACGGCCCTGAGCGTCGCCGCGGCGCTCGCGCAGATCGGCGAGTTCTCCTTCATCCTCGCGGTGATGGGCATAACCCTGAAAGTGCTGCCGCCGCAGGCACAGCAGTACATCGTCGCCGGCGCCCTGCTCTCGATCATGCTGAACCCGCTGGTGTTTGCCATCCTCGGCCGCCTGCGCGCGCCCGCCCCGCCGGCCGCGGGCGGCACGCGCGCGACATAACTCGGCCGAACTCGTTCTCAGGCGGCGGTCGGCGCGCCGGGACTTGTTGCGCGTCAGCGGCGGGCGCACAGTGAGCGCAGCGCGAGCCACCGCAGCACCCGGTGGCAGTTCCGACAACAAGAACATCCGGGACGGGGACCATGGTGATGACAGCAGCCCGCCGCCGCGGCTTCACGGCGGCGAGCGCGAGCCTCTGCCTGCTCTTTGCCACCGCGAGCCCCGCCGCCGCGGTGGCGGTGCACACGGTGCGCATCGATCTGAAGCCACTGATCCGCGCCGCGAGCGAATCGCCGGCACAGTTCGCCGTGCTGCTGCCGCATGCGGTGTCGAGCGCCGACGGTGGCACCTGGTCGAGCGCGGGCGGGCAGGCCACCTGGCGCTACGCGGTGCAGGTACCCACCGCCGTGTCGCTGTCGTTCCACGCCGTGCAGGTCTCGCTGCCGGCGAGCGCCACGCTCATCGTGCGCGGCGCCACGACCACCACCAGCTACCGTGCGCGCGATTTGCACCGCGGCGAACTGTGGAGCCGCATCCAGCCGGGCGCCGGGCTGGAATTCACGCTCAGCGTCGCCGCGAGCGAGCGCGCGCGCGTGGCCTTCCGCCTGGTGAGCCTGCAGGCCGGCTACCGTTCCCTCGGCGCCGGGGTACAGGACCATCCTTATTACCGTCAGCTGCGCCAGGCGCTGCTGGTGGACAACACCAGCTGCGTGACCAATTACGCCTGCAGGGTCACGCCCGCCAACACTGCGGCGGGTGCCGCCACCGTGGCGCTGATCGTGCTCGGCCTGTACCAGTGCAGCGGCACGCTCATCAACGATGTGCCGCAGGACAACACTCCGTACGTGCTCACCGCGCGCCACTGCCTGACCGGCAAGGTCGGCATCCAGGACGACCCGTCGCGCGCCGCGACGCTGCAGGTCTACTGGGACGCCACCACGGCTTGCGGCGCGAGGCTCGGTTCGCTCTACGATCCGGGCACGCCCACGCAGACCGGCGCGACCACCATGGTCGAACAGCAGGACGCCTGGCTGGTCCGGCTCGACGTCAACCCCATGGTCCCGGATGCGCAGTTCGCCGGCTTCGATGCCAGCGGCGCCGCGGTCCAGGGCGGCTACAGCATCCACCATGCCGAAGGCTCCGATAAGCAGTTCGTGGCGTGGTCGGGGCAGGCGGCACTGGCGGACCGCTTTGCGGGCTTCTCCAAATTCCTGGAGACCGTCAACCAGAGCGGCAACATCGGGCCGGGCGCCTCCGGCAGCGCGCTGTTCGACCAGAACAACCGCCTCGTCGGCTCCCTCACCTACGGGCGCGACAGCAGTGATCCGTCCGGCTACGGCAGCTGCCCGCTGCCCGTGCCGCCGTCACCGGATGGCAACAACGGCGTGGCGGACTTCACCGCGCTCGCCGCGGTGTGGAATTCCACCACCGACGCCACCAGCTCCACCGGCGCTGCGACCCTGAAGTCGGTGCTCGACCCGCACCACAGCGGCGCGCTGGTGGTGCCGAGCATTTCCGCCGCGCTCGTGAGCCTGAGCGCCTCGACGGACACGCTCTCGTTCGGCGCTCCGCTGCAGCTGACCTGGAGCGCCTCCAACGCCACGCAGTGCAGCGCCTCCGGCGGCGCCGCCGGCGACGGCTGGTCCGGCACGCTCGGCACGGCCGGATCACGCTCACTGACGGAAACCGTCCCCGACCTCGTCAGCTACACGATCAGCTGCAGCTACTCCGCCGGCCGCAGTGCGAGCGCCACCGTCACCGTGAACTGGCTGGGGCCGACGCCGCAGCTGCAGTTCAGCGGCCCCGCGAACGTGTGGACGACGCGGCCCGCGACCCTGAGCTGGAGTTCCAACGTGGCGCCGTGCTCGATCAGCGGCGGTGGCCTGAACCTGGCGGAGCTGCCGATGAGCGGCACCACCACCACGACGCAGAGCACGCCTGCGGATGTCAGCTATGTGCTCACCTGCGGCCCGCCGAACGACTTCGCTGCCACTCAGGTCGTGGTCTCCTACGTCACCCCCGGCGTCCTGCTGCAGGCCAACGGCACCGACCGCAGGCTCGGGGAGGACTTCTTCCTGCAGTGGCTCACCTATGCCGACTCCTGCACCCCCTCGGGAGGGGCGCCGGGCGATGGCTGGTCGAGCAACAGCTTCAGCGGCGGCTCGGTCATCCTGTTCTTCCCGCAGGTGACGGCGGGCGGCGTGTATACCTACACACTCACCTGCGCCTCGGGTGCACTGACAGTGCAAGCGGATGTAACGGTCACCTTCGAGGACGACCCGCCGTACGTGCGCGCCGCGCTCGAGCAGCCCACGGTGACCTTCAGCGGCTCACCGGCTGACTACGTGAACCTGAGCTACAGCTCGAATGTCTCCGGCTGCACCCTGGCCTCCGATCCCAACATTCTCTCCTTCGATGACAATCCGTTCGGGCGCCCGCAGCTGCCGCAGGGGCGCCTCACCCTGAGCCCCGAGCGCTCGGGAACCTTCGCGCTCTCGGTGAGCTGCCAGGGTGCTGGCGGCGCCGTCAGCTCGCCGCCGCTCACCCTGACCGTGCGCCCGCCGGCGCCCGCCACCGCCTCGATCTCCTTCAACCCGGCCACGGTGGTGGCGGGGGAGAACCTGCTCGTCTCCTGGACCTCCAACGGCACCAGCGCCTGCAGTCAGAGCGGCGGGATGCCAGGAGCGCTGTGGGGCAGCAGCCCGGGCGCCTTCGGGCCCCCGGCGGGTAGTGACAGCGAGATTGCCCAGGTCGGGCAGTTCACCTACGGGCTCACCTGCCTGAGCATCGATCCGGCCTCGCCCGCGGTGTCCATCAACCGCTACCTGGACGTGCTCGCGCTCTCGAACACGCTCACCGCGAGTGCCACGGCGATCACGGTCGGGGATTCCTTCACGCTCACCTGGACCTCAACGGCGGCGAGCAGCTGCAGCGCCTCCGGCGGCGGCGCGAACGGTGAGCCGTGGAGCGGCACGCTCCCCACCGCCGGCAGCCTCACCCAGACCGCCACGACGGACGGGCGCTTCACCTATGAGCTCGCCTGCGGCGTCAACGATGTGATCATGGCGCAGGATGTGACCCTCACCGTGTCGCCCCGCAGCAGTGTCCCGAGCGCCGGCGGCGGCGGGGGTGGCGCCCTGGGTCTGCTGGAACTCGCCTCGCTCGCCGCGCTGGGAGTGCGTCGCGGCCGCACGCGGCGTCGGGGGAAAATGCGCGCGCTGATTTCTCGCCAAAGAGCCTCAAAATAGGCCCTCCCGGGAGCCGCGCCACTGGCCTGAGGACACGGTTTTCGCTTATAGTCCATGGCCCTGCGCACCCCCTCGGGGTGCCTCCCCAATCCCTAAGCGATCCCATGGCCCGAATTACCGTAGAAGACTGTCTGCACAACGTCGACAACCTGTTCCAGCTGGTGCTGCTGGCGGCGCAGCGCGCGCGCCGGCTCGCCAACGGCGCGGAGCCGACCCTGCCGCTCGAGAACGACAAGCCGACCGTGCTCGCGCTGCGCGAGATCGCCGCCGGCAACGTGAACGCGGAAATGCTGCGCGAGCCGGAGCCGGCACCGGAACCGGTGGTGCCCGACGCCGACAACCAGTCCAGCTTCCGCGCGCCGCAGTTCGGTCTCGGAGACTGACGGGCTAGAGTCCCCGATGGACTACGCGTCTTCGCTCCTGGGACTGCTGCCCGGCGGAAGACGCACTCCGGGACTCAAAGAGCTGCTGGCAACCGTCGGCAGCTACCTCGCCCCCGAGCAGGTGAGCCGCGTGCGCGCGGCGGCCGAGTTCGGCACCTCGGCGCATCACGGCCAGAAGCGCCTCTCGGGTGAGCCCTACATCGCCCACCCGGTGGCCACCGCGGCCATCCTCGCCGACCTGCACCTGGATGCCGACACCATCATCGCGGCCATCCTGCACGACGTCATCGAGGACACCCCGACGCCGAAGGATCAGCTGGCCGCGCGCTTCGGCGCCGACGTGGCCGAGCTCGTCGACGGCGTCACCAAGCTCGACCAGATCAAGTTCAAGAGCCGCGAGGAGGCGCAGGCGGAGTCCTTCCGCAAGATGCTGCTGGCGATGGTGCGCGACCTGCGCGTCATCCTGGTGAAGCTCGCCGACCGCACGCACAACATGCGCACCATCGAGGCGATGGCCCCGGCGCGCCGCCGGGCGATCGCGCGCGAGACGCTGGAGATCTACGCGCCGATCGCCGAGCGCCTCGGGCTCTACAACATGAAGCTCGAGCTCGAGGACCTGGGGTTCAAGGCGCTCTACCCGCAGCGCTACCGGGTGCTCGAGCGCGCCGTGAAGCGCGCCCGCGGCAACCAGAAGGCCTTCCTCACCAAGATCGAGCAGCAGCTGAACGCGGGGCTCATCAAGAGCCAGCTCGAGGCACGCGTGGTCACGCGCGAGAAGCACCTCTACAGCATCTACCAGAAGATGCGCCGCAAGCGCGCGCCACTGGCCGAGATCGTCGACGTCTACGGCATCCGCATCGTGGTCGACTCGCCCGACACCTGCTACCGCGCGCTCGGCGCGGTGCACGCGGTGTTCAAGCCCATGCCGGGACGCTTCAAGGACTACATCGCGATCCCGCGCGTGAACGGCTACCAGTCGCTGCACACCACGCTGTTCGGCCCCAACGGCGTGCCGATCGAGGCGCAGATCCGCACCTCCGACATGCACCGGGTGGCCGAGGCCGGCATCGCCGCGCACTGGCGCTACAAGAGCGGCGACGGCGCCGGCTCGCTGCAGCAGGAACGCACGCGCGAGTGGCTGTCGAACCTGGTGACGCTGCAGGAGGCCGGCTCCTCGGAGGAGTTCCTCGAGAGCGTCAAGGTCGACCTGTTCCCCGACAAGGTGTACGTGTTCACGCCCAAGGGCACGATCCTGCGCCTGCCGAGCAGCGCCACGGTGGTCGACTTCGCCTACGCGGTGCACACCGACATCGGCAACCGCTGCGTCGCGGCCAAGGTCGACCGCCGCCTGACGCCGCTGCGCACGGTGCTGCGCAACGGCCAGACGGTGGAGATCATCACCGCCAAGGGTGCGACCCCGAACCCCTCCTGGGTGAACTTCGTGGTGACCGCCAAGGCGCGCAGCGCCATCCGCCACTACCTCAAGAGCCTGCGGCGCACCGAGGCGATCGCGCTCGGCGCGAAGCTCCTGTCCCAGGCGCTCGGGGAGTTCAGCCTGGCGCTCGAGGATGTCAGCGCCGACATGCAGCGCGCCGCGCTCGGCGAGCTCGGCATGAAGGACCTCGATGAGCTGTACGAGAAGATCGGCCTGGGCGAGCGCCTCGCCCCGCTGGTGGCGCGCCGCCTGCTGCCGAACGCCGCGCATCCGCACGGCGGCGGCGGACTCGCGCCGCTCGCGATCGCCGGCACCGAGGGGCTGCTCGTCAGCTACGCGCGCTGCTGCTTCCCGATCCCCTACGATCCGGTCCTGGCCTTCCTCTCGAGCGGGCGCGGCGTGGTCATCCACCGCGAGAACTGCGTGAACGTCGAGGACTACCGCAAGCACCCGGAGAACTGGCTGCCGGTGAGCTGGCAGGCGGCGCCCGACCGGCTCTTCAGCTGCGAGCTGCGCGTGTACGTCGCCAACCGCACCGGCGTGCTCGCCAAGGTCGCCGCCGCCATCGCCAGCACCGAGACCAACATCGACCACGTCTCGATCGACGAGCAGGACAGCGACGACACCGCGGTGCTCACCTTCGAGCTGCGCGTGCGCGACCGCCGCCATGTCGCGCGCCTGGTGCGCGTCATCCGCCGCATGCCGGACGTCACCCGCGTGGTGCGCACCATCGCCGCCCACGCCCGCGGCGATGCGGTCGGCGATAATGAGGCCGAGCGCGACGGCTGAGCGCCCGCACCCCGCACCGCTTCCAAGGAGTAGCCGATGAGCCGCCAGATCATCCACACCGAGCGCGCCCCGCAGGCGATTGGCACCTATTCGCAGGCGGTGCGCGTCGGCGACACCGTCTACCTCTCCGGCCAGGTGCCGCTCGACCCGGCGACGATGCAGCTGGTCACGGGGGACATCGAGGCGCAGATCCGCCGCGTGTTCGAGAACCTCAAGGCGGTGGCGGAGGCGGCCGGCGGCTCGCTCGCCCAGGCGGTGAAGATGAACGTGTACCTCACCGACCTGGCGCACTTCGCCAAGGTGAACGAGGTCATGGCGGCCTACTGCGCCCAGCCCTATCCGGCGCGCGCCGCGGTCGGCGTCGCCCAGCTGCCGCGCGGCGCGCAGGTCGAAATCGAGTGCATCCTGCACCTGGGCTGAAGCCCGCGGCACCTCCCGGGGCCGTCAGCCGCACCGAGCAGCGCCCGGTCACCGCGCTGCGCGGCGTCGGCGCCGCCCTGGCCGAGCGGCTCGCGCGCCTGAACGTCACGCGCGTGGCGGACCTGCTGTTCGTGCTGCCGCTGCGGTACGAGGATCGCACGCGCGTCTCGATGATCGGCTCGCTGGTGGCCGGCAGCCGCGCGGCCGTCGAAGGGGAGATCCAGCTCACCGAGGTCGCCTACCGCGGCCGCCGCCAGCTGCTGTGCCGCATCTCCGACGGCTCCGGCATGCTGACCCTGCGCTTCTTCTATTTTTCCTCCAGCCAGCAGCACAACCTGGCGCGCGGCACGCGGCTGCGCTGCTTCGGCGAGGTGCGCCGCGGACCGCTCGGGCTGGAGATCGTGCACCCGGAGTATCGACGCCTCACGCAGGAGGCCGCGCCGCTCGAGGAGACGCTCACCCCGATCTACCCGCTCACCGAGGGCGTGCCGCAGGGCCGGCTGCGCGCGCTGGTCGCCGAGGCGCTGCGCGAGCTCGAGCGCGCGCCGCTGCGCGACTTCATCCCCGGGGAGGCGCCGCTGCCGGCGCGGCTGCCGCCCCTGGATGCGGCGCTCGAGTACCTGCACCGGCCGCCGCGCGAGGCGCAGCTCGCCGAACTCGCCGCCGGGCGGCACCCGGCGCAGCAGCGGCTCGCCTTCGAGGAGCTCCTGGCGCATCACCTCGCGCTCAAGCTGCGCCAGCGCAGCCTCAAGGCCGATCCCGCCTTCGCCCTCACCGACGCGGCGCAGCTCGCGCCGCGCTTCCTCGCCGCGCTGCCGTTCCCCCTCACCCGCGCGCAGGCCCGCGCGCTGCGCGACGCCGACGCCGACCTCGTGGCAGACACGCCCATGGCGCGCCTGCTGCAGGGCGACGTCGGCTGCGGCAAGACGGTGGTGGCGGCCGCGGCGGCCGCGCGCGCCGCCGGCAGCGGCTTCCAGGCGGCGCTGATGGCGCCCACCGAGCTGCTCGCCGAGCAGCACTGGCGCAACCTGCGCGACTGGTTCCAGCCGCTCAACGAGACGGTGGCGCTCCTGTCCGGTTCGCAGCCCGCGCGCACCCGCAGGAGCGCGCTCGAGGCGATCGCCTCCGGCACGGTGCGCATCGTGGTGGGCACGCACGCGCTGTTCCAGGAGGGCATCGAGTTCAAGAACCTGGCGCTCTTCATCGTGGACGAGCAGCACCGCTTCGGCGTGCAGCAGCGCCTGAAGCTGCAGGAGAAGGGCCAGCGTGCGGGCCGCGTGCCCCACCAGCTGATCATGACCGCGACCCCGATCCCGCGCACCCTCGCCATGACCGCCTACGCCGACCTGGACATCTCGGTCATCGATGAACTGCCGCCCGGGCGCACCCCGGTGCACACGGTGGTCGTGCCCGAGCAGCGCCGCGCCGAGGTGGTGCTGCGCATCGTGGAGGCGTGCCGCGCCGGAAGGCAGGCGTACTGGGTGTGCCCGCTCATCGATGAGTCGGAGGAGCTGCGGGCCCAGGCCGCGGAGGAAACCGCCGCGACGCTCACCGCGGCACTCCCGGGGGTGCGCGTCGGCCTCGTGCACGGGCGCATGCCCGCGGCGGCCAAGGATGCGGCGATGCTCGCCTTCAAGGCCGGCAAGATCCAGCTGCTGGTCGCCACCACCGTCATCGAGGTGGGGGTGGACGTGCCCAACGCCACCCTCATGGTGATCGAGAATGCCGAGCGCATGGGACTGGCGCAGCTGCACCAGCTGCGCGGCCGCGTCGGGCGCGGCACGGCGGCCAGCACCTGCGTGCTCCTGTACCGCGCGCCGCTCTCGGCGCTGGCGCGCGAGCGGCTCAGGGTGATCCGCGAGAGCACCGACGGCTTTGAGATCGCGCGCCGCGACCTGGCGCTGCGCGGCCCGGGGGAGCTGCTGGGCACGCGCCAGACCGGGCTGGCGCAGCTGCGGGTGGCGGACCTGATGCGCGACGCGGACCTGCTGCCCCAGGTGCAGCAGACCGCCGAGCTGCTGCTCGCCGCCTACCCGGAGCACATCGCGGGCCTCGCCGCGCGCTGGATCGGCCCGCTCGAGCGCTACGGCCGCGTCGGCTAGCGCTGCGGCGCGAGCGACATCGAGTACGGCGGCTGCGCCTGCGCGCCCGGCCACGCCTTGTTCGGCTGCGCCTGCATGGTGAACACCAGTTCGCCGCCGGCGAGGATCTCCTGGTGGCGCAGGAACACGCGCGTCAGCGGCTTGCCGTTCAGCGTGACACTGGCCACGTAGGGATGCGCCGCCTCGAGCCCGCGGGCGAGCACCGTGAAGGACTTGCCCTGCGGCAGCTGCAGCGTCGCGCGGGACACGAACGGGCGGCCGAGGATGTACTCGTTGCTCGCCGGGGTGACCGGGTAGAACCCGAGCGCGGTGAACACATACCACGCCGACATCTGGCCGAGGTCGTCGTTGCCGGCCAGGCCCTGCGGGCGCGGCGCGTACTGGCTCGCCATGATCGCTGCGAGGCGCGCCTGCGTGCGCCACGGCTGCCCGGCGGCCGCGTACAGGTAGGCGACGTGGTGCGAGGGCTCGTTGCCGTGCGCGTACCAGCCGATGAGGCCGGTGATGTCCTCCATGTGGGCGAACACCCGCGGATCGATCTTCGCGTCGAACACCGCATCCAGCTGCGCCAAGAGCTTCGGCGCGCCGCCGTGCGCGCGCGCCAGTCCCGCCACGTCCTGCGGCACGTACCAGGAGTACTGCCAGGCGTTGCCCTCGGTGTAGTCGCTGCCGTAGCCGCTGGCGGCCGGATCAAACGGGGTGCGGAAGCTGCCATCGCGGCGGCGCGCGCGCATGAAGCCGCTGTGCGGGTCGTAGGCGTTCTTCCAGCTGGCGGCGCGCCGCATGAACTGCGCCGCGATCTGCTGGCGCCCCATGGCGCGCGCCATCTGCGCGATGCTCCAGTCGTCGAAGGCATACTCGAGCGTCTTGGAAGCCGCCTCGCCTTCCTCGTCGATCGGCACGTAGCCGAGCTGCAGGTACTGCGCCAGACCCCCGTAGGGCCCGTAGCTCGCCGTGCTCACCATCGCCGCAAGCGCCGCCTCGGCGTCGTAGCCGCGGATGCCCTTCAGGTAGGCGTCCGCGATCACGGCGACGGCGTGGTAGCCGATCATGCACCAGGTCTCCTGGCCCTGGTACGCCCACACCGGCAGCATCCCGTAGGGGCTGACCTGCTGCGCGGCGATGAGCGAGCGCACCATGTCGTTGGTGCGCTGCGGCGGCTGCACCAGCGTCAAGAGCGGATGCAGCGCGCGGTAGGTGTCCCACAGCGAGAAGGTCGAGTAGTTGTTGAAGCCCTGCGCCTGGTGCACGGCGTTATCCGGCCCGCGGTAGCGCCCGTCGCTGTCCATGAAGAGGCCGGGCGCCATGAACGCGTGATAGAGCGCGGTGAAGAAGCTGGTGCGCACCGCCTCGGGCGCCTCGACCTCGAACACCCCGAGCGCCTGGCTCCACTGCTGCCGCGCCGCCGCGCGCACGGCGTCGAAGTCCCAGCCCGGCATTTCCGCATCGAGGTTGGCGATGGCGCCCGCCTCGCTCACCGGGGAAATCGCGACCTTGACGATGAGGTCGGCGCCGGAGGCCCCGTCGAAGTCGAACACCCCCACCAGCTGGCGGCCCTCGAGCTGCGCGCGCAGGCGCGGCGCCTGCGCCGCCGGCGGCGGGAAGCCCTTGTAGGTCAGCTCCCCTTCGGTGTCGTGCAGCTCGTGCCCGCTCAGCGGCCGCGAGAAGCGCAGCGCAAAGTACAGCTGCCGGCCGGGCGCCCAGCCGCGCGTCTCGCGAAAGCCGGTCACGGTGCCGTCCGCGCCCAGCCGCAGGCGCGACCACAGCACCTTGCCCGGGTAGTCATAGAGGCTGGTGCGCAGGTCAAGCAGCACGTGCGCCGGGCGGCCGGCGGGGAAGTGATAGCGGTGCACGCCCACGCGCGCGCCCGCGGTCAGTTCGGCGCGCACGCCGTAGTCGCTGAGCGTCACCGCGTAGTAGCCCGGCTGCGCCACCTCATCCTCGTGGCTGAAGCGCGAGGTGTAGCCGCTGCCGGGCTGCTCGGGCGCGCCGCGCTCCAGCCGCACCGCCCCGGCGATTGGCATCACGAGCACGTCACCGAGGTCGGAGTGCCCGGTGCCCGAGAAGTGCGTGTGCGAGAAACCCACGATGGTGTGGTCCTCGTAGCGGTAACCGGCCGCCCACCCGTAGCCCTCGTTGCGCGGCCGGATCTGGGTGTCGGGACTGAGCTGGATCATGCCGAAGGGCACCACCGCCCCCGGGAAGGTGTGGCCTTCGCCGCCGGTGCCGATGAAGGGATCGACCGCGCTGAAGGCGGCCTCCCCGGGCGGCGCGGCAGCGGCGCTGCCGGCGCACAGGGCGAGCAGTGCGGCCAGCAGGCAGCAGCCTCGCGGTGAGGGCGCCTTGCGGCGCGCGCAGACTCTCATGGCATCGGACCTTCGGTTCCTCGGCGGGCGCCGCATCGGCTATTGTGCCGCAACCCCGCCGCTGGACAGCGCCGTTGCCGCCGATCGCCCGGATCCTGGTACTGCTTGCCGCGGGCCTGCTGCCCGTGGCCGCGGCGGCAGCGCCGCAGGCGAGCGCCGATGCGTTCATGGCGGCGCGCGTGCGCGAGGAGTTCAGCCACGCCTGGGCCGGCTACCGCCAGTACGCCTGGGGGCACGATGCGCTGCGGCCCCTGAGCCGCACGCCGCGCGACTGGTACGCGCAGTCGCTGCTCCTGACGCCGGTGGATGCGCTCGACACGCTCATCCTGATGGGCCTGAAGGAGGAGGCCGCCAGCGCGCGCGAGCTCATCGTCGCGCGGCTCGCGTTCGATGCGGACCTCGAGGTGAAGCATTTCGAGATCGTGATCCGCCTGCTGGGCGGGCTGTTGTCCGGCTACGAACTCACCCGGGATGCGCGGCTGCTGGCGCTCGCGCAGGATCTGGGCACCCGGCTGCTGCCGGCGTTTGATTCCCCGACCGGGCTGCCGTTCGTGTACGTGAACCTGCACAGCGGCGCCACGCGCGGCACCATCAGCAATCCTGCGGAAGCGGCGCTGCTGCTCGAGTACGGCACGCTCAGCCGGCTCACCGGCAAGCCGGTCTTCTACCAGCGGGCCAAGCGCGCGCTGGTGGAAACCTACCGGCGCCGCTCGGCGCTCGACCTGGTCGGCGAGCGCTTCGATGTCGTAAGCGGGCAGTGGACCAACCCCGCGAGCCACATCGGGGCGCGCATCGATTCCTACTACGAGTACCTGTGGAAGTGCTGGCTGCTGTTCCACGATCAGGAGTGCCGCGCGATGTGGGACAAGAGCAGCGCCGCGGCGCGCCGCTACTACCCGCGCGAGCTCGGCGGTACGCTCTGGTACGGCCAGGTAAACATGCACACCGGCCGCGCCAGCGGCAGCGAGTACGGCGCGCTCGAGGCGTTCTTCCCCGGCCTGCTCGCCTACTCGGGCCACGTCGCGGAAGCGCGCCGCCTGCACGCCGCCTCGGTGCAGATGTGGAACGTCGCCGGCATCGAGCCCGAGGCCTACGACTTCAAGGCGCGGCGCATCACCGATCCCGCCTACCCGCTGCGGCCCGAGATCATCGAGTCCACCTGGTATCTGTATCGCGCCACCGGGGATCCTGCGTACCGCGCGCTCGGGCGGCAGCTGTTCGAGGACTTCGTGCGCCGCTGCCGCACGGCGGCCGGCTACGCTGCGCTGGCGGACGTGACCACCGGGGAGCAGGCGGACGAGATGGAGAGCTTCGTGCTGGCGGAGACCTTCAAGTATTTCTACCTGCTGTTCGCCCCGGCCGAGACGCTCGACCTGAGGCGCGTGGTACTGAACACCGAGGCACATCCCCTGCGGCGGCGCGGGCCGCTACACTAGCGGCCTCGAGAGTGCACGACACCCATGGCCGTATCCGCCCCCGAACTTCCCGTCAGCAAGCCCCTCGAGGCGCCGCTCACGCACCGCCTGGCGCGCCGCGCCACCGAATACGCGCGCCTCATGCGCCTGGACCGGCCGGTGGGGACCTGGCTGCTCCTGTGGCCGGCGCTGTGGGCGCTGTGGATCGCCGGGGATGGGCGCCCGGTGCCCCTGGTGCTGATCGTGTTCGTGCTCGGCGTGTTCGTGATGCGCGCGGCCGGCTGCGTCATCAACGACTTCGCCGACCGCGACATCGACCCGCACGTGCGGCGCACGCGCGACCGGCCGCTGGCGGCGCGGCGCGTCTCGCCCACCGAGGCGCTGGTGCTGTTCGTCGCGCTGGGCCTGATCGCGCTCTACCTGGTGACGCGGCTGGACCCGTACACCATCCGGCTGGCCGTCATCGGCGCGCTGCTCACCGTCTCCTATCCGTTCCTCAAGCGCTTCTTCCCGCTGCCGCAGCTGTACCTCGGGATCTCCTTCGGCGGCTGGAGCGTGCTCATGGCCTTTGCGGCGCAGGACGGCGTGCTGCCGCGCGTCGCCTGGGTGCTCTACATCGCCGCGGTGATGTGGGCCTCGATCTACGACACCATCTACGCCATGGTCGACCGCGAGGACGACCTGCGGATCGGCGTGAAATCCAGCGCCATCCTGTTCGCGGACATGGACCGCCTGCTGATCGGGGTGATGCAGGTGATGATGCTCGCGGCGCTGGTGCTGGTCGGCCGCAACATGCACTTCGGCAGCTGGTACTACGCCGGCACGCTCGCCGCCACCGTCCTCTTCGTGTGGCAGCAGTGGCTCATCCGCCGCCGCGAGCCCGGCGGCTGCCTGCGCGCCTTCCTCAACAACCAGTACGTCGGGCTCGTCATCTTCGTCGGCATCCTGCTGCAGTACGTCTATAACCCTTGAGCGCGTGGAAGAACCGCGGCTTTGCGGCGCGCCTGCGGTACGCGCTGCAGGGGTTTGCGCACGCGCTCTCCCAGGAGCACAGCCTCAGGGCCCAGTGTCTCGCCTTCCTCGGGGTGCTCGTCGTGCTCGCGCTGCTGCGCCCGGGCGCGCTGTGGTGGGCCCTGCTCCTGCTCGCCAGCAGCGCGGTGCTGGCCGCGGAACTGCTCAACAGCGCGATCGAGCGCCTGGCCGATGCGCTGCACCCCGCCGACAGCCCCGCCATCCGCGCCGTCAAGGACTGCGCCGCCGCCGGGGTGCTGCTGGCGGTGCTCGGCGCGCTGGCCGTCGGCGCGGCGTTCCTCGCTCACCTCCTCGGGGCGCCTGCCTGAACGGGCGCCAATTGTCGACTTCCGGCACGCCGCAACGTTGACATGGGCGCCGGCGCTCGGGCATCGTCGCTCGCGCCCGGCGCCCCCGCCCGCCGCGATGAGGATGCAAGCGATGAGTCAGGCTACCTTCCCGGCGATCCGGCACGACTGGTCGACCAGCGAGGTGCGCGCCCTGTTCGCGCTGCCGTTCATGGACCTGATCGTGCGCGCGCAGGCCGCGCACCGTGCGCACCACGAGCCCAACACGGTGCAGATGAGCACGCTGCTGTCGATCAAGACCGGCGCCTGCCCGGAAGACTGTGCCTACTGCCCGCAGAGCGTGCGCTTCGACACCGGGGTGGAGGCCGAGGCCCTGCTGCAGGTGGCCGCGGTGCGCGCCGCCGCCGAACGCGCCAAGGCCGCCGGCGCCACGCGCTTCTGCATGGGCGCGGCCTACCGCTCCCCGAAGGCGCGCGAGCTGGCGATCATCGCGCAGATGGTCGCCGAGGTGCGCGCCCTGGGTCTTGAGACCTGCGCGACGCTCGGCATGCTCGAGCCGCAGCAGGCCGAGACGCTCAAGCAGGCCGGCCTGGACTACTACAACCACAACCTCGATACCTCCGCGCAGTTCTACGGCCAGATCATCAGCACGCGCACCTACCAGGCGCGGCTCGACACGCTCGCCGCCGTGCGCGCCGCCGGCATCAAGGTGTGCTGCGGCGGCATCGTGGGCCTGGGGGAGTCCCAGGGCGACCGCGCCGAGCTGCTGCGCACGCTCGCCAACCTGCCCGAGCACCCCGAGAGCGTGCCGATCAACCAGCTCGTCAAGGTGCCCGGCACGCCGCTCGCGGACGCCCCGGACGTGGATCCCTTCGACTTCGTGCGCACCATCGCGGTGGCGCGCCTGCTCATGCCGCGCGCCCACGTGCGCCTGTCCGCCGGACGCGAGGCCATGAGCGATGAGCTGCAGGCGCTGTGCTTCCTCGCCGGCGCCAACTCGATCTTCTACGGCGAGAAGCTGCTCACCACCGGCAATCCCGACGTCACGCGCGACCGGCAGCTGTTCGCACGGCTGGGCCTGCGCGCCGAGAGCGCCCCGGCACCCGCCGCCGCCAGCGCCCGCGGCGGCGAGGTCGCCGGCGTCGCGGCCTGCTAGGCGCGCCTTGCAGCCGCTCGCCAGCAAGCGCGGGGTGCCGGCCTTAGGCGCCGCGCTGGCGCGGCTGGAGGCGGCGCACCTGCGGCGCGAGCGCCTCACGGTGGAGGGTTTCGCGGCCGATGCGCGCCGCGTGCTGCGCCTCGCCGGCGGCCGCGAGCTCGTCGACTTCAGCAGCAATGACTACCTGGGCCTGGCGCGCCACCCGGCGCTCGCGGCCGCCATGGGGGCCTGCGCGGCGCGCGCCGGCGCCGGCAGCGGTGCCTCGCACCTCATCACCGGTCACGGCACCGAGCACGCGCGCCTGGAGGAGGAGCTCGCCGCCTTCACGCAGCGCGGGCGGGCACTGCTCTTCTCCACCGGCTACATGGCCAACCTTGCCGTGATGACCGCGCTCGCCGGGCGCGGGCAGCAGGTGCTGCTCGATCGCCTGAGCCACGCCTCGCTCCTGGATGGCGCGCGCCTGTGCGGCGCGCAGCTGCGGCGCTACCCCCACGCCGATGCCGCCGCCGCGGAGCGCCTCGCGGCCGCCGCGCCCGCGCGCACGGCCCTCATCGGCAGCGACGGCGTCTTCAGCATGGACGGGGATCTGGCACCCCTGCCGCAGCTGGCGCGCGTGGCGACGGCGCACGGAAGCTGGCTCGTCGTGGATGACGCGCACGGACTCGGGGTCATCGGGGCCAGCGGCCGCGGCACGCTCGAGCACTTCGGCCTGGATGAGGCGCAGGTCCCGGTGCTCATCGGCACCCTGGGCAAGGCCTTCGGCTCCTTCGGCGCCTTCGTCGCAGGGCCGGCCGAGCTGATCGAGTTCCTGATGCAGACGGCACGCTCCTATATCTATACGACGGCGCTGCCGCAGCCGGTGGCGGCCGCGAGCCGCGCGGCGCTCGCGCTGCTGCAGCAGGAGGGCTGGCGGCGCGAGCGGCTGCACGCGCACGTCAGGCGCTTCCGGGAACTGGCGCAGGCGGCCGGCCTGCCACTGATGCACTCCGCCACCCCCATCCAGCCGGTGCTGCTCGGCGGCGCCGCCGAGGCCCTCCAGGTGCAGCGCGAGCTGCGCGCGGCGGGGCTGTGCGTCATGGCCATCCGCCCCCCGACCGTGCCGGCCGGCCGCGCGCGGCTGCGGGTCACGCTGTCCGCGGAACACACCGGCGAGCAGATCGAGGAGCTCGTGGCGCGCCTCGCCCGTGCCTGCGCACGGGTGCGCAGTGGTGGGGCGTGAGTGCCCTTAACTTCGAGATCCGCGGCCGCGGCCGGGATCTGGTGCTGCTGCACGGCTGGAGCCTGAACCTGCGCGTGTGGGACTCGGTGGCACGCGAGCTCACGCGGCGCTGCCGCGTCATCGCCATCGACCTTCCCGGACACGGCAAGAGCGACTGGGATGCCAGCGCGAGCTCCCCCGCCGCCCAGGCGTGGCGGGTGCACGAGACCCTCGCCCCCCTCACCGAGCGCTACGCGCTGGTCGGCTGGTCGCTCGGCGGCCAGTTCGCGCTCGATCTGGCCGCCGCGATGCCGGCGGGCATCGAGCGGCTGGTGCTGGTGAGCACCACGCCGCGCTTTCTCGCCGGGCCCGGCTGGCCCTTCGGCACCGCGCCCGCCCTGCTGACGCGGCTCGCCGCCCGGGTGCGCCGCGGCGACGGGCAGGCGGTCGATGAGTTCCTCGCCCTGCAGGTGCGCGGCAATGCGCCGCGCACCGCCGCGCGGGTTCTGAAGAGCCTGCGCAGCGCGCTGGCGCGCCATGGCGCGGCGCGGCCGGAGGCGCTCGCGCACGGCCTGGAACGGCTGCGCGATGCGGACCTGCGCCCGGCGCTGCCGATGGTGCGGGTGCCGGCGCTGGTGGTGGCGGGCACCCGCGACCGCATCGTGCGCCCCGGCGCTTCGCGCGCGCTGGCCGCGCTCGCCGATGCGCGCTACGTGGAATTCAGCGGCGCCGCGCATGCCCCCTTCCTCTCCCACCCGCAGCGCTTCGCGTCCCTGGTGGAGGGCTTTGTCCGTGGCTGAGGCGGCGGAGGCCTTTGGCCTGGATCGCCGGCGCGTGCGCGCCGCCTTTGATCGCGCCAGCGGCCGCTATGAGGCCGCGGCGCGCCTGCAGGCGCAGGTGGGCGATGAACTCCTGGGGCGCCTCGGCGACTTTGCCTTCACCCCCGCCGTGGTGCTCGACCTCGGCGCGGGCACCGGACGCTGCGCGCGCGAACTCAAGCGCCGCTATCCGCGCGCCCTCGTCGTGGCGGTGGATCTGTCCTTGGGGATGCTCAGGGAGGCGCGCCACCACCAGGGACTGTGGCGGCGCTTTGCGCGTGCCTGCGGGGATGCCGCCCGGCTGCCGCTGGCCAGCGCCAGCGTCGACCTGGTGTTCAGCAATCTCATGCTGCAGTGGTGTCAGCCCCCGGATGCCGCGCTCGCCGAGGTGCGCCGCGTGCTGCGGCCGGGGGGCTTCCTGGCCTTCAGCACCTTCGGGCCCGCGACGCTGCAGGAGCTGCGCAGCGCCTGGGCCCACGCCGATGGCTACAACCACGTGAATCACTTCCTCGACGTGCACGATGTGGGCGCGGCGCTGGTGCGCGCCGGGCTCACCGAACCGGTGCTGGACGTCGACCGCCACGAGGTGCACTACCCGGACACCCTCGCGCTGATGCGCGACCTCAAGGCGATCGGCGCGCACAACGTCACCGCCGGGCGGCCGCGCTCGCTGCTCGGCCGCGCGCACCTGGCGCGCATGAGCGCCGCGTACGAGCAGGTCCGGCGCGAGGGCACGCTGCCGGCGACCTTCGAGGTCGTCTACGGAGCCGCCTGGGGTGCCGCGGGGCGCGCCGCCGCCCCGGCGGTCGGCGCCGAGACGCGCATCGCCGCCGGCTCCATCCGGCGCCGGGGCCCGGCATGAGCGGGCGCGGCATCTTCGTCACCGGCACGGATACCGGGGTCGGCAAGACCGTCGTGGCCTGCGGACTGGCGCGCGGCCTCGTGGCCGCGGGCTTCCGGGTCGCGGTCATGAAGCCGGTCGCATCCGGCGCCGAGCGCACCGCGGACGGCCTGCGCAATACCGACGCCCTGGCGCTGGCCGACAGCGGCAATGTGGCCGCGGACTACGCCCAGATCAATCCTTATTGCTTTGAACCCCCGATTTCGCCGCATATCGCCGCAAAAGAGGCCGGGATCGAGGTAGATACCAGCAAGATCCGGCGCGGCTACGACGCTCTGGCGGCGCAGGCCGACTGGGTGGTGGTGGAGGGGGCGGGCGGCTGGTTCGCACCCATCAGCGATCACCGCACCATGGCCGACCTCACCTGGTCACTGTCCATTCCGGCCCTGATGGTGGTGGGCCTGAAGCTCGGCTGCCTGAACCACGCGCAGCTGACACGCCTGGCCATCGAGGCGCACGGGGTGACCTTTGCCGGCTGGATCGCAAGCGGCGTGGATCCGGCGCTGGAGCGCGCGGCGGACAATCTCGCCGCGCTCGAGCGGCTGCTCGGCGAGCCCGCGCTCGCGGTGGTCCCGAACCTCGCCGCCGGGGCCGCCGCGCTGTGCCTGACCGAGGCGGCCGCGCGCCTCGCACAGCGCAGCCTAAGAGTCTGAGGCGCCTTGAATAAAAGTCCTCGCGCGTTACCATCGATGAGGTGGCGCACAGCAAGCGAGTGCACATCGAGATCCGCCCGAACTGCGCCCTGAGCGTGCGCGGCGCGCAGCTGTTCTTCCTCAGCGCCTGCGTGGCGCCCCTTGGCATCGCCGCCTTCCTCGCGCTGCGCGGCTTCTGGCCGGTGCTGCCGTTCGCCGGACTGGAGCTCGCGCTGCTGGGGTGGGCACTGCGGGGCTCCCTCGCGCGCCGCTTCTGCGCCGAGAGCGTCACGCTCACCGCCGAAGAAATCAGCATCGAATCGCGCCGCCGGGGCGCGAGCGCGCACGTTGTGTTCCCGCGGCATTGGGCGCAGGTTAAACTGCGCCGCCCCGCGGCACGCTTGCACCCGAGCCGGCTCGTGATCGAGTCGCACGGCCGTCAATGTGAGCTGGGCAGCTTCCTCACGGAAGAGGAGCGGCGCGGTCTGGCACTGCGGTTGCAGCGCCTGATCGGTCGCGTCAATGAATCGCCCTCCTGGCCGTGAGCCCACGGGCAACGGGGCGGCGGCTGTAGTGATTCCTCGAGGTTTGCGCGCTGGGCGGCCCGGCCGCCCGCACGCTGTAAGGCACAGGTCCAAGATGATTCGTCCAAGACTCGCCTCCTACGCCCTGGCTGTTGCGGCCCTCGTCGCCCCTTTCGCGCACGCGGAAGAGGACGGCGTGGTCTCGGGCTGGAAGCAGCTGAACATGACCGAGGGGGTCACGGCGATGAGCCGCGACATCTACCAGCTGCACATGGAGATCTTCTGGATCTGCGTGGTGATCGCGGTGCTGGTGTTCGCCGTCATGATCTATTCGCTGGTGAAGTTCCGCAAATCGCAGGGTGCGGTGGCGGACGTCACCCAGGTGCACAACACCAAGGTGGAGATCGTCTGGACGATCGTGCCGGTGATCATCCTGGTGGCGATGGCGGTGCCGGCCGCCAGGACCCTGGTGCGCATCGAGGACACCACCCACAGCGAGCTCACCATCAAGGTGACCGGCTTTCAGTGGGGCTGGAACTACGACTACCTCGACGACGGGGTCTCCTACTTCTCGCACCTGGACCGCGCCAGCGACGCGGCGCGCGACCTGGGCTCCGGGATCGACCCGAACGGCGTGCAGCACTATCTGCTGAACGTCGACCACCCGCTGGTGGTACCCGCCGGGGTCAAGGTGCGCCTGCTCATCACCGGCGCCGACGTCATCCACGCCTGGTGGGTGCCGGCCTTCGGGGTGAAGAAGGATGCGATCCCGGGCTTCGTCAACGAGGCCTGGTTCAAGGTCGACGCGGACAAGCCGGGCCTGTACCGCGGTCAGTGCGCCGAGCTGTGCGGCCGCGACCACGGCTTCATGCCGATCGTCGTGGACGTGCGCTCGCCGGAGGACTTCGCCGCGTGGCTCAAGCAGAAGGCCGCCGCGGTGAAGCAGGCCGCCGCGCCGGCCCCCACTCCGCAAGCCGCCCCGGCGAGCCCCGCCACGACCGCTCCCTGACAAACTATCAAGTAGAGAAGCACCATGGCCGACGCGCACGTACACGACGCCACGCACGAGGATCACGAGCACAAGCCGCACGGCTGGCGCCGCTGGGTATTCGCCACCAATCACAAGGACATCGGCACGATGTACCTGATCTTCGCCTGCACGATGTTCTTCGTCGGCGGGGCGATGGCGATGGTGATCCGGCTGGAGCTGTTCAAGCCCGGCATGCAGTTCGTCGACCCGCAGTTCTTCAACTCCATGACCACGATGCACGCGCTCGTCATGATCTTCGGCGCGGTGATGCCGGCGTGGACCGGGCTCGCCAACTGGATGATCCCGATGCAGCTCGGGGCGCCGGACATGGCGCTGCCGCGCCTGAACAACTTCAGCTTCTGGATCCTGCCGTTCGCGTTCACGCTGCTGCTGTCCTCGCTGTTCGTGCCGGGCGGCGCGCCGGCGGGCGGCTGGACCATGTACCCGCCGCTGGTGCTGCAGAACGGCGCCTCCTTCCCGATGCTGATCTTCGCCGTGCACATGATGGGCGCCTCCTCGATCCTGGGCGCGATCAACGTCGTGGTGACGATCATGAACCTGCGCGCGCCGGGGATGACGCTGCTGCGCATGCCGCTGTTCGTGTGGACCTGGCTGATCACCGCCTATCTGTTGATCGCGGTCATGCCGGTGCTGGCGGGGGCGGTGACCATGCTGCTCACCGACCACTTCTTCGGCACCACCTTCTTCACCGCCGCCGGCGGCGGTGACCCGGTGATGTTCCAGCACATCTTCTGGTTCTTCGGGCACCCGGAGGTGTACATCCTCATCCTGCCGGCCTTCGGCATCGTCTCGGAGATCATCCCCACGTTCTCGCGCAAGCCGCTGTTTGGCTACGAGGCCATGGTGTACGCGGTGGCCTCGATCGCCTTCCTGTCCTTCATCGTGTGGGCCCACCACATGTTCACCGTCGGCATGCCGCTCGCCGGGCAGCTGTTCTTCATGCTCTCGACCATGCTGATCGCCGTGCCCACGGGCGTGAAGGTGTTCAACTGGACCGCCACCATGTGGAAGGGCTCCCTCACGTTCGAGCCGCCGATGCTGTTCGCGCTCGCGTTCCTGTTCCTGTTCTCGATCGGCGGTTTCTCGGGACTCATGCTCGCCATCGTGCCGGCCGACTACCAGTACCAGGACACCTACTTCGTGGTCGCGCACTTTCACTACGTGCTGGTGCCGGGGGCGATCTTCGGCATCATGGCCGGGGTCTACTACTGGCTGCCGAAGTGGGCCGGCAAGATGTACGACCTGAAGCTCGCCACCTGGCACTTCTGGCTGTCCACCATCTTCGTGAACGTGCTGTTCTTCCCGCAGCACTTCCTCGGGCTCGCCGGCATGCCGCGCCGCATCCCCGACTACGCCGTGCAGTTCACCGACTGGAACATGGTGTCCTCGATCGGCGGCTTCGGCTTCGGGCTGGCGCAGCTGCTGTTCCCGTACATCGTGTGGAAGTGCGTGCGCGCGGGCACGCCGATCGGCAACAAGGCCTGGGAGGGCGCGCATGGACTGGAATGGGAGCTGTCCTCGCCGCCGCCGTATCACTCCTGGACCACCCCGCCCTCGGACGCGCTCATCGCTCGTGGCGCCACCCACTGATGACGACCGCCGCCATGAACGAGGATGAGCGGGCGCGCCGCCGGCGCGTGCGCAACAGCGCGATCTTGTGGGCGCTGATCGCCGCGGGCTTCTACCTCGGCTTCGTGGTGCTCGCCCTGGTGCGCGGCTCGCGATGAACGCCCCGGACCGCGCCAACCGGGTGCTGACCTGGAAGCTGCTCGCCATCGCGGCGGGCGCCTTCGGCTTCGGCTTCGCGCTGGTGCCGCTCTACAGCGTGCTGTGCTCGGTCACCGGCTACGGGGACCAGCGCAAGCTGCTGCAGCAGGTGAGCGCCATCGAGCATCCGCAGGTCAACCGCACGGTGACGGTGCAGTTCCTCGCCGACGTCGCCAGCGCCGGGGAGTGGGAGTTCCGCCCGGTGCAGCGCACGCTGCAGGTGCATCCCGGGCAGCTGTACACCGCGGAGTTCTTCGCGCACAACCTCACCGGGCGCGACAGCACCGCACAGGCCATGCCCAACATCGCCCCCTCCGAGGTGGCGGCCTACTTCCACAAGACCGAATGCTTCTGCTTCGCGCCGCAGCACTTCCGCCTCGACGAGGGGCGCACCATGCCGGTGCGCTTCATCCTCGACCCGGCGCTGCCGGCGCACATCGACATGATCACCCTCGCGTACACCTTCTACGACGAGTCCTCGCGCGTGTCGCGACGCTAGCACTCTCATTGCAGGGTTCCCAGGATCCAAGTCCAGAAAGCTCACCATGGCCAACGCCGAAACACCCGAAGCCAGCCAGTACTACATCCCGCACCACAGCCCGTGGCCGATCGTGGGCTCGGTGGCGCTGTTCACCACCATGCTCGGCGCCATCACCTACCTCAACGACTGGGGCAGCGGGCTGGTGTTCCTGCCGGGCGCCATCCTCATGGCGATCCTGTTCTTCGGCTGGTTCTCGGTCGTCATCGACGAGAACCAGGCCCACATCTACAACCTGCAGGTCGACCGCAGCTTCCGCATGGGGATGATGTGGTTCATCTTCTCCGAGGTCATGTTCTTCGGGGCCTTCTTCGGCGCGCTCTTCTACGCGCGCGTGCTGTCGGTGCCGTGGCTGGGAGGCGAGGGCGTCAAGGTATTCACCAACTACATCCTGTGGCCGCAGTTCGAAGGCACCTGGCCCACCAACGGGCCGGCGCGCGTCGGTGGGGTCGACGGCACCTTCAGCACCATCCCGGCGATCGGCATTCCGCTGCTGAACACCGCGATCCTGCTGACCAGCGGCCTCACCGTCACGATCGCGCACCATGCGCTGCGTGCCGGACACCGGGTGCGGCTGGCGATCTTCCTCGCGCTCACCTTCCTCCTGGGGTTCACCTTCGTCGGCTTCCAGGCGCACGAGTACGGCGAGGCCTACAAAGAACTCGGCCTGCGGCTGTCGACCGGCATCTACGGCTCGACGTTCTTCATGCTCACCGGTTTCCACGGCCTGCACGTGACCATCGGCGCCATCATGCTGCTGGTGATCTGGCTGCGCGTGCTGCGCGGGCACTTCACGCCCAAGCGTCACTTCGCCTTCGAGGCGGTCGCCTGGTACTGGCACTTCGTCGACGTGGTGTGGCTCGGCCTGTTCATCTTCGTCTACTGGCTGTAGCGGCGGTGCGCGCGGCGCGCGCCGGTGCTGGCTAGGGATGCGGCGGCACACTGCCCTGGCCGAAGGGGTGCGGGGCGATCAGGCCGAGGCGCCAGGCCAGCAGCAGCAGCGCGAACAGCAGCAGCGACAGGCTGATGCGCACGGTGAGCGCGCGCGCCAGCTTGCGCGAGTCCTCATCATCGCGGCCGCGCGACAAATGAAAGAGTCCGGAAGCCAGGCTCACCAGGATGCCCGCCAGGCACAGGAACACCAGGAGCCAGATGATCGGTCCCATGGGCGAGAGTGTAACGCGCGCCTCGCAGCGGCCGCCCGCCGATGAGACGCGGCCGCTTCATCTGGCTTGCCTTCGCGCTGCTGGCACTCGCCGCCGCCGCGCTGTGCGTGCGGCTCGGATTGTGGCAGTGGCAGCGGGGCAGCCAGCGCCAGGAGCAGTGGGAGCGCTTTGCCCGCGGCGCGGCGCAGACGCTCGCGCTCGGCAACCGGCCGCTCGCAGCGGTCGCGCTCTACCAGCGCGTCAGCCTCAGCGGCACTTACGACGCGGCCCACCAGTTCCTGCTCGACAACCGCTCCTACCAGGGACGGGCGGGCTACGAAGTGCTCACGCCCCTGGCTCGACCCGGCGCCACGACGCTGCTGGTGGATCGCGGCTGGGTGCCCTTCAGCGGTTCGCGCGCGCAGCTGCCGCCGGTGGCGCTGCCCGAGGGCACCACGGTGACCCTCACGGGGCGGGTGGCGCAGCTGCCGAGTCCCGGGCTCGCGCTGGGGCGGGCGCCGCCGCAGGGTGCGTGGCCGAAGGTCACGGCGTTTCCCGACATGGCTGAGCTCGTGAGCGCCCTCGGCGCGCCGCTCGAACCGCGCATCCTGCTGCTCGATGCGCAGGCGCCGTTCGGCTACGTGCGCGACTGGCAGCCGCCGGGCATGTCACCGCTGCGGCACTTCTCCTACGCGATCCAGTGGTGGAGCTTCGCGGCGCTGGCGCTGATCGTGTGGACGGTCATGCTGCTGCGGCGCCGACGGCGGCCTGCATGAGCGAGCCTGCCGCCGCGCTGCGCGCGCGTAACCTGCGCACCCTCGCGCTGCTGGCCGCGTTGTTCCTGCTGCCGCTCGTGCTCGCCTTCTTCACCTACTACGGCAGCAGCTGGCGTCCCGCCGGCAGCGTCAACCACGGCGTCCTCATCCAGCCGCCGCGGCCGCTGCCGGCTTTCGAGCCCGCGCCCGGGACGTCCGCGCCGGCGGCGGCACCGTTCCGCGGCCAGTGGTCGCTCGTCTACGTGGGCGACGGCGCCTGCGAGGCCGCGTGCCGCGCGACGCTCTACGTCATGCGCCAGACGCGCCTCGCGCTCAACAACGACATGACGCGCGTCGCGCGCGTGTTCCTCGTGACCGCGCACTGCTGCGCGCCCGAGTTGGCGCAGGAGCACGCGGGCCTCGTGGTGCTTGACGCGCAGGGGGCGCCGGCGGCGCCGCTGCTGCAGCAGTTCCCTTCGCAGCAGCGCGAGCACACGCTGTTCGTGGTCGACCCGCTCGGCAATCTCATGATGAGCTACGATGCGCGTCAGAATCCTCGGGGGCTGCTTGAGGACCTGAAGAAACTGCTGCGGCTGTCGCACATCGGCTGACGGCAGCGACAGGGGGAGCGTTCCAACATGCCGGTCGCCCGCTGGATGCGCCGCCTCGCCATCGCCGGAGTGCTGCTGTGCCTGGTGGTGGTGGTGCTCGGGGCGTACGTGCGCCTCACCGCGGCGGGACTGGGCTGCCCTGACTGGCCGGGCTGCTACGGACAGCTCACCCCGAGCGCCGCGCAGCACAGCGCGGAGGCGCAGGCGCAGTACGCCGGGCGGCCGCTCGAGCTCGGCAAGGCCTGGCGCGAGATGCTGCACCGCTACGCGGTGGGCACGCTCAGCGCCATCATCCTCGCCCTCGTGGCGCTGGCGGTTGGCGCGCGCCGCCAGCGCCTGGTGAGCGTGCCGTTCGCCCTGGCGCTCTTGGCGACGCTGCTGCTGCAGGCGCTGCTGGGCATGCTGACGGTGACCTGGCGGCTGAACCCGCTCATCGTGACGCTGCATCTGCTGTTCGGCATGACGACGCTCGCGCTGTTGTGGTGGCTCACGCTGTCGCTGCCGACCAGCTCCTGGGGCGCGAGCACCCTGCGCGGCCGCCCGGTGAGCGGCGGCGGCGCCTCCCCGCTGAGCAGCGCCTACCATCTGACGCTGTTCGGGCTGGCGGCACTCGCGCTGCAGATCGCGCTCGGGGGCTGGACCAGCAGCAACTACGCCGCCATTGCCTGTCCGGATTTCCCCACCTGTCAGGGCAGCTGGTGGCCGCCGCGCGACTACGCCCACGCCTTCGTGCTGTGGCACGGGCACGACCTCAATTACGAGGGTGGCGTGCTCGACAACCCCGCGCGCGTCGCCATCCACCTCACGCACCGCCTGGGCGCGCTCCTCGCCGCGACGGCGCTGACGCTCGCGGCGCTGTTCGTGCTGCGGCGCAAGGGTCTCGCGGTGGCGCGGCCGCGCGCCTGGGCGGTGCTGGCCGCGCTCGCCCTGCAGCTTGCGATCGGTGTCTCCATGGTGCTCCGGGCTTTCCCGCTGTGGCTGGCCACCGCGCACACCGCGGGTGCGGCGCTGCTGCTGCTGGCGACCCTGGCGCTGCTGCGCGCCCTGAGCGCCCGCTAGGCAAAGGCCCTCCAGCGCGCCGGCGGCGGGAGCTGCCTCAGCCGGCGCCGGGTGCGCTCCTCCTGGCCTGCGACTGGCGCAGCAGCGCGAGCGGGTTCGGCGTCGGCTCGGCCACCTTTACCAGCGTGTTGCGGTCGCGGTGCAGGAAGGGCTCCGCGCGGCCACGCACGATCAGCATGGTGTCCAGGACATAGCTCCAGCTGCCGTCGGGATTGAAGATAACCTCGATGCGGTATGACTCGGTGCGGAACGCGTACTCGAGGAAGGCGGTCGAGCAGATGCCGTAGCCGGGGTCGCCGCGCCGGGCGGTCAGCACCAGCTCCGTGGCGTCCGCGCTCGCGTGTCCTGCGGCGATCGCCACCTGCCCGCGCGGGATGGACAGCGTCTGCAGCACCAGCCCCGTGGCCGGTTCCCACAGCCAGTAGCCGGTCTGGTCGTGGAAGGTGGAGTCCTCGTCGCTCGCCAGGATGTGGGTGTGATAGCGCAGGCCGTAGAAGAGCTGCGGACCGTTGGCCTGGGCGTCGATCGGCTGCAGTTCATGGCGCTCGCTGAAGTCGCGCCGCTCGGGCCCCTCCGGTTTCGGGTTGATGTCCACGCCGCCGGCACTCTCCCACACGCCCGCCAGGCGCCGCAGCGGCCCAAGGTTCGCCAGCGTGTCCGGGTCGGCCTCTTGTTCGGTGAAGATATCCTCGGGAAAACTCATGATTGCTCCGGCGCTGGTCCGTACCCTTGCTTTTTCTACCCCCTGCAGCCGCCCTGGGCACGCCGGGCGGACAGCGGGCGCGCGGCCGCCGCAGTCCCGGCGGCTGCGCCGGGGCGTGATCTGCTAGGCTGCCCCTCCCCGATCAGACCGCTCTTCATGCACGTGGCGACGACAACGCATTATGCACCGGGCGCGGGCGCTGTCTGGCGCCGTTACCTGGAGCTCACCAAGCCGAAGGTCGTCACGCTCATCAGCTTCACGGCGATCGTCGGCACGCTGCTGGCGAGCCCCGGCCTGCCCGCGTTCGCACCGCTGGTGTTCGGCAACCTCGGCATCGCGCTGGCGGCCGCGTGCGCGGCCACCATCAACCACGTGCTCGACCGGCGCATCGATGAGCAGATGGCACGCACGCGCTCGCGGCCGCTGCCGACCGGCGCCCTCACCGAGCGCCACGCGCTCATCTTCGCCGCCGTCCTCGGGGTGAGCTCGATGGCGATCCTCGCCTTCCTGGTGAACCTGCTCACCGCGGCGCTCACCTTCCTGTCGCTCATCGGTTACGCGGTGGTCTACACCGTGTGGTTGAAGCGCGCCACCTCGCAGAACATCGTGATCGGCGGCGCCGCCGGCGCGGCACCGCCGGTGCTGGGGTGGGCGGCGGTCACCAACAGCATCGATCCCAATGCGCTGCTGCTGTTCCTCATCATCTTCGTGTGGACGCCGCCGCACTTCTGGGCGCTGGCGATCGCGCGCCGCGACGAGTACGCGCGCGCCGGCATCCCGATGCTGCCGGTGACGCACGGCCTCGCCTACACGCGCCACCAGGTGCTGCTGTACACCGTGCTCCTGGTGCTGGTGACCCTGATGCCCTTCCTGACGCACATGAGCGGCCTGGTCTACCTCGTGACCGCGCTCGGGCTCAACTGCGGCTTCCTGTACTACGCGCTGGCGCTCAGGATCACCGCGCGCGAGGAACTGCCGATGCGCGTGTTCCGCTTCTCGGTCAACTACCTCATGTGGCTGTTCGCCGCGCTCCTCGTCGATCATTACCTGCCGGCGCTGCGCGCCTAGCCCTCAGGGCAGGTCGAACAGCAACACCTCGGCATCCGTGCCCGCGTGCAGCGCGAGCCGCGCCGGACCGTTGACTCCGGCGCCATCGCCCGCATTCAGGGGCGTGTCATCCAGCGACAGTGCCCCGCGCGCCACGTGCACCCACGCGCGCCGGCCGGCGGCGAGTGCGTAGTCGGCGCGCTCGGCGCCATCGAACAGCCCGGCGTATACGCGCGCGTCCTGGTGGATGACGACCGCACCCTCCTCGCCGTCGCGGGCGGCGATGAGCCGCAGGCGCCCGCGCTTGTCGGCGGCCGTGAAGTGCCTCTGCTCGTAGCCGGGCGGCAGCCGCTCGGCCTCCGGGCGGATCCACACCTGCAGCAGGTGCACCGCGGCGGCGGCGGACGGATTGAACTCGCTGTGCATCACGCCGGTGCCGGCGCTCATGCGCTGCACGTCACCGACGCGGATGAGCGAGCCGTTGCCCATGGAGTCGCGGTGCTGCAGCTCGCCTTCGAGGATGTAGGTGACGATCTCCATGTCGCGGTGGCCGTGCGTGCCGAAGCCCTGTCCCGGGGCCACCAGGTCGTCGTTGATCACGCGCAGCGGGCCGAAGTCCACCCACTGCGGGTCCTGGTAGTCCGCAAAGGAGAAGGTGTGATAGGTCTTGAGCCAGCCGTGATCGAAGAATCCGCGGTCGGCACTGCGGCGTAGCTGCAGCATGGCGTCTGCCTCGTCGGTGCTCGGGGGCGACAGTCTAGGAGCGCGCCGCGCGGCTGTCACGGGCGCCCCGCGAGAAGGCACGGCGCGCGGCGCGCCAAGGAGTAAAATCATCCGCCGCGGTCACTGCGCCCCACCGTCCTGCATGACGTCCACCCCGCCGACAGCTCCGCCGACCCGGGTCGAGTATCCCTGGCCGCTGCGCGTGTGGCGCTCGCTCAGGTTCGGGCTCGCGCGCCTCGCGAGCCGCGATGGCTACGTGCAGGCGCGCGCCGCACCGTTCGACCTCACCTTCACCGGGCCCGGCGCCGATGTCATCACGCGCCACATCTACCGCCTGGGGGCGCACGAGCCGGTGATCACGCGCTACCTGCTCGAGCACGTGCGCCTGGGTCCGGGTGACGTGGCGCTCGATGTGGGGGCGAACATCGGCTGGTACAGCGTGCTGCTGGATCGGCTGAGTGAGCCGGGCGCGCAGATCTTTGCCTTCGAGCCGGATCCGAAGACCTACGGCCTGCTCACGCGCAATCTCGCCGCCAACGCCGCCGCGCGCGTGACGGCGCTGAACCTCGCGCTCGGCGAGGCGGACGGCACCGCGCAGCTGCGCCGCTACAAGGACAGCAACAACGGCCGCCACACGCTCATCGCGACGCCGCGGGCGGGGGAGACGGTGCAGGTCGCGGTCCGCACGCTCGAGTCGTTCTGGCGCGCGCAGCGCCTCGGCGAGCGGCCGATCCGCGTGCTGAAGATCGACGTCGAGGGATTCGAGTACTTCGTGCTGCGCGGTGCGGGGGAACTCCTCGGCCGCTGCGAGAACGTGCTGCTCGAGTACTCCCCGGCGGGCCTGAGCCTTGCGGGCCTTGAGCCCGGGGCACTGATCGAGCTGTTGCGCCGGGCGCGCCTGCAGGCGCGCGCCTTCCTCGGGGGCGAGCTCGTGCCGATCAGCCTTGCGCAGCTCTCGCAGGTGCAGCACCAGCACGACCTGCTGCTCGGGCCGCAGCGCTAAGCGGCGCCGTGCCTCAGGCGCGCTGGTGCACCATCTCCCACGAATACACCAGCTTGTCCTTGAGCAGGAGCATGCCGGCCGAACGGTAGCTGTCCTTGTCGATCTGGCCGAAGTGCTCCGAGCCGTAGTAGCCGGAGGCCTCGCAGCCGTACACCGCCAGGATCGAGGAGCCGATCGCGGCGAAGCGGCCCTGGATCTTGCCGAACATGGCGCTCTCGAAGGTCCACTTCAAGCTCTCGCCGGGCGCCTTGGGGGCCTCGATCAGATAGGCCTGCACGAACTCGGTGGGCGGGGAGCCGAGTACCCTGAGCTTCCCCGACAGCAGCCAGCACTCCGGGCGGTGTGCAATTTCGGTGCGCGCGTGCGCCTCGAGCGGCTCGCCGTCGGCGCGCCACAACGTCCCTGTCCCGGACCACACCGCCGGCTCGAACAGAAACGAATGCTTCATGGGTGCATTATGGCGCGGGCGCGTGTTTCGCGGTACGTTGCCACGAAAATACATAACGGAGGTGCTCCATGCTGACGGAACGGATCTGGTCGGGAAATTCGCTGCGCAACTTTCACTACCTGATCGCCGATCCGGACAGTGGCGAGGCGCTGGCCGTGGACCCGCTCGACTGGCGCCTGGTGCTGGATACGGCCAAGCAGCGCGGCTGGAAGATCACCCAGATCCTCAACACCCACGAGCACTCCGACCACACCGGCGGCAACGTGGGGCTGAAGGATGCGACCGGGGCCAAGGTGCTGGCGCACGAGGGCGCCGCCCCGCGCATCGGCACCGGCATCGACCGCGGCCTGAAGAAGGGGGACCTCATCAAGGTGGGGCGCGTCGAGCTCGAGTGCCTGGACACCCCGGGGCACACCATGACGCACGTGTGCGTGCTGTCGCACACCGATACGCCGGCGCTGTTCTGCGGCGATACGCTCTTCAACGCCGGGGCGGGCAACTGCTTCAACGGCGGCAACCCGGAGGTGCTGTACGACACCTTCGCGATGCAGCTCGCGCGCCTGCCGGACTCGACCCGGGTGTACCCCGGGCATGAATACCTGGCGCGCAACCTGGAGTTCACCCTCGACCGCGAGCCCTCCAACCGCGACGCCGGCGAGTTCCTCGCCGAGGCCAAGAAGCACCAGCCCGCCGATGCGCCGGTGACGACGCTCGGCGAGGAGAAGCGCATCAACACCTTCCTGCGCCTGCAGAGCCCGGCGGTGATCGCGCGCCTGCGGGAGCGTTTTCCCGACATCGGCGAGCGCCCGGATCCGAAGACCGTGTTCGTGAAATTGCGCGAACTGCGCAACAAGTGGTAGCGCGGCGTGCGGCCGCCGGCCTGGGCCCTGCGCGGCGCGGCACTCGCGCTGGCGGTGACGGGCTGCGGGCCGCACCCGGCCAATGATGCCGGGCAGCGCGCCGCGACGGCCGCGGCGGTGCGCACGTTCGTGCGCGCGGTGGCGGCGGATGTGACCCGGGAGGGGCCGGCCGCCTGGCAGCGGCAGTTTGCCGACGGGCCTGAGTTCTTCATGGCCTCCGACGGACGGCTGGTGTTCGCGGACGCGACGGCCGCCGCGCGCGGCATCGAGGCGCTCACGCACGCCCTTCCCAGGATCGAGCTGCACTTCGGCGATGACCTGCGCGTGGACGTGCTCACGAGCGAGCTCGCCGTGGTGGGCAGCTCCTACTCCGAGGTGCAGACCGACGCGCACGGGCAGGAGCGCACCGAGCGCGGCTACTTCACGGCCGTCGCGGAGCATCGCCAGGGCCACTGGCGCTTTCGCGACGCGCACTGGTCGAGTCAGCCCTGAGGGGCGGGAACGTCCGCAGGCAGTTCCCGCTGTTGCCCCCGCCAAAGCCGCCAAGGCAGCATAGGCGCGCGTCCCCCAAGCGTGTCCGCGGAGAATCCATGCGCAGCGCGAAATTGTTGCCAGGCTGTGTACTGGCGGTCTGGGTACCGGTGGCCCTCGCCAACGGCGGCGGCTCGATGTCGACCCCCTCGATGTCCATGCCGCGCCAGCAGACACCGCAGCAGCTGGCCCGTGATGCCTACAACGACGGCGTGCACTACGTGAAGAAGGCCGACAAGGCGCAGGAGTACGCGCTGCAGGCCACCGATGCGGGCAAGAAGGAAAAGGCCAAGCACGAGGCGCAGGAGGCCTACGCTGCGGCCAACGCGCGCTTCAGGCAGTCCCTCGGGGCGGATGACTCGGTGCCCGAGGCGTGGAACTACCTCGGCTACACCAGCCGCAAGCTCGGCAACTACGACGACGCGCTGGCCGCCTACGCCAAGGCGCTGAGCTTAAAACCGGGCTACCCGGACGCGCTCGAGTACCGCGGCGAGGCCTATCTCGGGCTCAACCGCGTCACCGATGCGCAGCAGTCGTACCTGGACCTGTACGCCGGCAACCGTGCCCTCGCCGGCAAGCTGCTCACGGCGATGAAGGGCTGGTCGAGCGCGCAGCGCGCCAACGGTGCCAGCGCCGACAGCCTCGATGAGTTCGACAAGTGGGTCCAGGAGCGCGAACAAATCGCGGCGCAGACTGCGGCGCTGACGCGCGCCGGCACCGCCGCCAGCTGGCGCTGAAGTCCCCCCGTCCCTGGCGCGCACGCGGCGCGGCGGCGCTGCTCGCGCTGTTGCTCGGCCCGTGCGTGGCGGCGGACTACGCCTGGCGGCTGCCGCGCGGCTTCCCGGTTCCCGCGGTGCCCGCCGACAATCCCATGTCGCCGGCCAAGGTCGAGCTGGGCCGGCGCCTGTTCTTCGAACCCAGGCTGTCGGTGACCGGGCGCTACAGCTGCGCCAGCTGTCATGACCCCGGCCGCTCCTACGCCGACGGGCGCGCGCAGGCCCGCGGCGCCACCGGGCAGACCCTGCCGCACAACGCCATGGCGCTGGTGAATGTCGCCTACAACATCAGCTTCGGCTGGGATGCGCCGCGGCTGCGCTCGCTCGAGGCGCAGATGCTCGTGCCCCTGATGAACGAGCACCCGGTGGAGCTCGGGCTCAGGGGTCGCGCGGCCGCCGTGTGCGCGCAGCTGGCGCAGCAGCCCGAGTACGCGCGCAGCTTCGCGCAGGCGTTTCCCGGGGAAGCCACGCCCGTGACCCTGGCGAACCTCATCCGCGCGATCGCGGCTTTCGAGCGCACGCTGATCTTCGGGCGCTCGCCCTTTGACCGCTACGTGTTCGAGGGCGAGCACACGGCCTTGAGCCCGCAGGCCAAGCGCGGCATGGCGCTGTTCTTCTCCGCGCGCGCCGGCTGCTCCTCCTGTCACTCGGGCTTCAACTTCGCGGGCAACTGGCGCGACGCGCACGGGCCGACCGGCCCGGCGAGCTTTGCGGACAACGGCACCGGGGCCGGCGCGCTGCGCGTGCCGACGCTGCGCAACGTCGCCCTCACGGCGCCCTACATGCACGACGGGCGCTTCGCGAGCCTGGCGGCGGTGGTGGTGCACTATTCCACGCTCGCCGCCGCCCCCCTGCACGATCAGCGCCTGCCCCGCTCGCCGTTCTCGGCGGACGAGCGCGCAGCGCTGGTCGCCTTCCTCGAAAGCCTCACCGATCCGTGCGCCACGCAGGTCGACCCGCTCGCCTGCGGCACGGCGGCGGCGCGCTAGGGTGCCTCCTTCAGGTACTTGTCCATCCAGTCGAGGAAGCGCTGCGAACGATCCACCAGGAAGCTGGGCCGGGTGAGCACGTGGTATTCCCCCGGGTACACGATGAGCTGCGCCGGCACCCCGAGCGTGCGCAGCGCCTGGTACATCTGCTCGCCGCCGGCGAGCGGCACGTTGAAGTCCTTGTCACCGCCGAGGAACAGCGTGGGCGTGCGGATGCGGTCGGCGTGGAAGAACGGGTACGACACCTTCAGCCACAGCGCCGTGTCGCGCCAGGGCGGCCCGAGCTCGGCGTTGTACTGGGTGGCGTATTCATCGGCGCCGAACATCGCGGTCTGATTGCCGCTGCCGGCGCCGCTGATCGCCGCCTTGAAGCGCGCATCGCTCGCGATGGCGTAGTCGGTGAGGATGCCCCCGTAGCTCCAGCCGCCGATGCCTAGGCGCTTGGGGTCCGCGATGCCCTGCGCGATTACGTAGTCGACTCCGGCCAGCAGGTCCGCGACTTCCTTGTCACCCCAGTCAGCCGCGATGGAGCGCGCGTACTGTGAACCGCGACCGCTGCCGCCGCGATAGTTGATCGCGAGCACCACGAAGCCGTGCGTGGCGAACAGCTGCCGCTCGAGCGGCGGCCCGTAACCCCACAGCTCCAGCGAGTGGTCGTCCTGGCCGTTCGGGCCGCCGTGGATCCACAGGATGGTGGGGTAGCGGCGCCCCGCCGCGTAGCCGGGCGGCTTGACGATCTGCCCGTGCACGCGCGTGCCATCGCCGCTCTGGAAGGCGATGTCCTCGACTGCCCCCAGGCTGAGCTCGGCGAAGAGTGCCGCGTTGTGCGCGCTCAGGGGACGCAGCTTCCCCGCTTCGAGCGCATAGGCCTCGGTCGGTCCCTTGTCGCTGGAGACCAGCACCGCGGTGTGATCCCGCCCCACGGCAAGATCGTGCACGACCATCTTCTGTGCGAGGTGCTTGATCGCGCCGCTGGCGAGCTTCACCGCGGCCGGATACTGGTAGCCATCGTCCTCGACCGAGAACAGGATCGAGGCGCCGTCGGCGGCGAAGCGCGGGCCGAACACGGCACGGTCGAGCCCGTCCGTGAGCGCGCGCACCTTGCCGGATTTGGCCTCTGCCACGGCCAGGCGATCGGCGATGTAGGCGGTGAACTTCGGCTCCTCGCCCTGCAGGAAGGCAATGAGGCTGCCGTCCGGGCTCCACGCGAGCCGCTGCTTGTTGGGCGAGTACGTCCACAGCAGTCGCCGCGGCGTCTGCTTGGGCCGCGCGCCGATCAGGCACAGGTCATCGCGGGCCGCCTCGGCGGGGCCGCCGCTGAGGTGGCTGACGTAGGCGAGCTCACGTCCGTCGGGGGAAAACGCCGGGTTGAGGTCCTCGCGCTGCGGATCCTGGGTGAGTGCCTCGCTCGCGCCGCTGCGGGTATCCAGAAGGTACAGATGGGTGCGCGAGGCGGCCGTGAGGTAGCCCTCCTTGTCCTGCTTGAACTGGTAGTCATCGATGACGATGGGCTTCACCGCCTTGGCCTTGCCCTCGCCCGCTTCGGCGGCCGCGCGCATGACCAGCACCACGTGCACGCCGTCGGGCGACCATTCGTAGGCGGAAATCTCCCCCTCCACGCGGCTCACCTGGCGCGCTTCCCCGCCGCGGCGGTCGAGCAGCCACAGCTGGGTCGCGCCCGACGCCGGGCGCGCCGCGAGGAAACTCAGGTAGCGTCCGTCGGGACTGAAGCGCGGATCGGTCACGCTCTCCCCGCGCGTCAGCTGCACGGCTTCCCCGGAGGTCCAGGCGCTGCTCCACAGGGCGCTGCGGCTCTGGTCGGACTCCTTGTCGTAGCTCGTGACCAGGTACGCGATGGCGGAGCCGTCGGGGGCGATCTGCAGATCCGAGAGCGCCTGGAAGCGGTACCAGTCCTCGGGTTGCAGCGCGCGGCCGGCGTGCGCATCGAGCGACAGCAGGGCGGCGGCGAGCGCGAAAAGTGCCGGCAGGGGTTTCACGTGCACGATGAGTCCTTGTCTAAAAAATGCGTCCCGCAGGGCGCCTCGCGCGCGGGCGCGCCGGGGGCCATGGTGGCGCGCAAGTGTAGCCAAAGCGCCAAGCCGGCGGCAGCGCTCGCCCACGAGCGCGGCACCCCCGTGTTACGCTTTCGGCAACACCGGCCGCAGCGCTTGCAGCCCCGTTGACTGCGGCACCACGCCACTTAAGCGGCTGCGGCCGGCGGTTCGCCAACAAGCATGAACAGCTCCGATACCCAGGCCAGCTTCGAGCAGGACCTGCGCGAGGCACACGCCGCGCTGCGCGCCGGGCGGGCGGTAACCGCCGAGCGCCGGCTGCGCGCGCTGGCAGAGCAGCGGCCGGGCGAAGTCAATGCGCTGTGGCTGCTCGGCGTCGCGCTGCTCGAGCAGCAAAGGCTCAAGGAGAGCATCGCGATCCTCGAGCGCGTGCTGCGCGCGGCGCCGGACTTTGCCCACGCCCGTGTCGACCTGGCCCGCGCCCTGCGGCGTGCCGGGCGCGCGGCACGGGCGCGCGAGGAGGTACGACGGGTGCTGGTGCAGGTCCCCGGGCACCACCGCGCCTGGATGGCGTACGGGGACGCGCTCATCGACCTCGGACAGGACGCCGATGCACGCGTGGCTTTCGAGCGGGCGCGGCTCACCGATCCGCAGCGCGCGCGCATCGAGCAGGCGACCGCGCTGCTGCTGGCCGATGACCGCAAGGGCGCGGAGGAAATTTTCCGTGACACCCTGCAGCAGGATGCCAGTCACGTGGCCGCCCTGTGCGGGCTCGCGGCGCTCTCCCTGGCGGTCGACAAGCCCGCAGATGCCGAGCGCCTGCTGCGTCACGCCGTGACCCAGTGCGCGCACGCCGCCCTCGCCTGGCGCGGGCTGATGCCGGCACTGCAGGCACTCGGGCGCCTCGAGGAAGCGCACGCCGCCGCGCAGCACCTGGCCAAGATCGAGCCGGACAACCCGGAAACCTGGATCACGATCGCGGCCGCGGCGGGCCGGCTGCTGCGCCAGGAGGAGGCGCTCGAGGCTTACGAGCAGGCGGCGCGCCTGCAGCCCCGGGAAGTGCGCGTGCAGATGTCCATCGGCCACGTACAGAAGACCCTGGGCCGGCGGCGCGACAGCGAGGCCGCCTACAAGGCGGCGCTCGCGCTCGATCCGGGGATCGCCGAGGCGTACTGGAGTCTGGCGGACCTCAAGAACTATGCCTTCAGCGATGCGGAGGTGGCGGCCATGCAGGAGCTGCTGCGCAGCGACCCGCGGGAAGGCAAGAATGCGGCCCAGCTGCATTTCGCACTCGGCAAGGCATTCGAGCAACGCGCGCAGTACGCGGCGGCGTTCGTCCACTACGCGCAGGGCAACGCGCTGCGCCGCCTCAGCGCGCCGTTTGACATCGAGAGCTTCGAGCGCCGCAGCGCCCGCGTCCGCACCGTGTTTGATGCGCCGTTCTTCGCCGCCCGCAACGGCAGCGGCGACCCGAGCCCGGCGCCCATCTTCATCGTCGGCCTGCCACGCTCCGGTTCCACGCTCATCGAGCAGATCCTCGCCAGCCACTCGCGCGTGGAAGGCACCATGGAGCTGCCGAACATCCTGAACATCGTGCGCGAGCTGGGAGACCTGTCGGCGAACCGGGACGGCTACCCGGAAAGCGCCGGCACGCTCCTGGCGCCGCAGCTGCGTGCCCTGGGCGCGCGCTACCTCAAGGAGACGGCAGTACTGCGCTCCGGGCGGGAGCGCTTCACCGACAAGCTGCCCAACAACTTCAGCCACGTGGGGCTGATTCACGCGATCCTGCCCAACGCCACCATCATCGACGCCCGGCGTCATCCCATGGATTCGTGCTTCAGCACCTTCAAGCAGCACTTCGCCGAGGGACAGACCTTCAGCTACGACCTGGAGGACCTCGGTCGCTACTACCGCTGCTACCTGTCCCTCATGGATCACTGGGACGCGGTGCTGCCCGGCAAGATCCTGCACGTCCAGTACGAGGAGCTGGTGGCCGATCCGGAGGCGAACATCCGCCGCCTGCTCGCGCACTGCGGGCTCGCCTTCGAACCGGCCTGCCTGAATTTCCACGCGACCGCGCGCTCGGTGCGCACGGCGAGCGCCGAGCAGGTGCGCCAGCCCCTGTACACCTCGGGGGTAGGCTATTGGCGACACTTCGAGCAGGAGCTTGAACCGCTGCGACGTGCCCTGGGGGACAGCCTGGAGCGTTTCGGCTGAGTGGCGCGCCCGCGACACGCGCTTGTTGAACGATCGTTGACTAAGGACGGCCGCTCAAAGGATGATCGGGGCACGTCCTCAATCGGCGATTGAGAGCGTGAGCAATAAATCGAAGTGTCGGGGAGTCTGTAATGCATTTACGTAGCCGGAATCGTGCGGCCCGTCATTCATTGAAGACGTCCGCGAAGTCCCCGCGAGGCTCCAGGATCGGGTTGGCCGTGGCGGCCGCCCTGGCCGGCGCCACCGCCCCCCGCGGCCCGGCACTGGCGGCGGCCGCCGAGGCCACGGCCGGGGCACTGCAGGAGGTCGTGGTCACGGCGCGCAAGCGCGAGGAGAACCTGCAGGACGTCCCCGTCAGCATCGATGTGTTCACGCAGAAGGACATGCAGAACCTCGGCATCACGTCCTTCGATGACTACGTGACCAAGGTGCCCTCCATGTCCTACATCAGCATAGGACCCGGCACCCAGATCTTTTTCATGCGCGGCGTCTCGGACGGCAGCAATCCGAACTACGCCAACACCTCCGCCACCGGATTCTTCGTGGACGACATGTCGGTGAGCTGGTACGGCGTGCAGCCGGACCTGCATCTTTACGATCTGGAGCGCATCGAAGTACTGAACGGCCCGCAGGGCACGACCTTCGGCGCCGGCGCGATGGCGGGCGCGGTGCGCTACATCACCAACAAGCCCGACGTGCACGCCTTCAGTGCCGGCCTCGACTTCGACGGCGGCCAGATTCAGGGCGGTGGCCAGAACTGGACCTACGAGGGCTTTGTCAATGTGCCGCTCATCGATGGCGTACTGGGCCTGCGGGCGTCGGCCTTCAGCGTCTCCCACGGTGGCTTCATCGATAACGCGCTGACGACACGCACCTGGAAGAACGGCACGGTCTCCACCAACGCCCCCTGGGCGCGCAACGACTACAACCGCGAGCACGAGGAAGGCGCCCGCATCGCCCTGAAGGGCGTGATGGGCGATCGCTGGAGTGCCACCCTCACCTACAGTTATCAGCGCCAGAGCGCGCTCGGCGCCTGGGATCAGGATCCGGCGACCCCGCGGCAGGTGCAGCGCTTCGGTCCGGAATCGCTCGGCCGCGAGGCCAAGCTGCTCGACCTGCACGTGGACGGCGACGTCGGCATCGGCGACCTGGTGTTCGCGAGCACCTACTGGTCACTGCCGACGCGGCAGCAAAATGAATATTCCCAGTACATGGAGAACGTGTCCTACGACAACTTCTACAACACCTCCACCGGCGTCTACTACAACCTGCCGGCCGGCTACAAGGAGTCCCTGGCCTGCACCCACGGCCCTTCCTACGCGACTCCGGCGCAGACGACCTACAGCGGCTGCAATGTGCCGCTGCAGTACTACGAGTACCACACCAACCCGGAACGCTGGTCGGATGAGCTGCGCCTGAGCTCCAAGCCCGGCGGGCGCTTCCACTGGCTCGGCGGCCTCTACTGGGAGAAGACCCGGGACAAGAACTCGGGCAGTACTTACTACATCCCCGGGCTGAAGTACGGCGGCGACGCCTTCCAGTACTACGCCTCCACGCCTTCGTTCGCGCCGGGCATCTGGTACTCCTACACCACGCGCTCGGACTACCTGCAGACCACCGAATTCGCGAACATCAGCTTCGATGTGACCGACAAGCTCAACGTCGAAGCCGGCGTGGTGCATTTCCATTCCGACTTCTCCTACTACAGCCCCTATGGCGGCTTTACCTACACGCCCTTGACCCCGAGCCTCACGACCGGCTCGTCGCACAAGTGGAACAGCAAGTTCGGCATCAACTACAAGGTCACCGACAAGGTGATGGTGTATGCGACCTTTGCCCAGGGCTTCCGTGACGGTGGCTCCAATTCCGGGTTCGATCAGTCCTGCTACGACAAGGGCGTGCCGCAGAGCTACGTGCCCGACACGCTCAACAGTTACGAGCTCGGCTGGAAGTCCACCAGTCTCAACGGCCGCCTGCTGTGGAACGGTGCGGCCTACCTTATGGACTGGAAGAACCTGCAGACGCTGCTGTACGACTACAGCATCTGCCCCCCGAGCAGCTTCAATGCCAACGTGGGCGATGCGCGCATCTATGGCGTCGAGTCCAACATCGATTACAAGATCAGCGACGGCTGGTCGGTGCAGGCCTCGGGCAGTTACACCGATGCGCACCTGATCTCGAGCACCTTCGGCACCTTCCAGGTCAATGTCGGCGAGCGGCTGCCGTACGTGCCGTATTTCAGCTACAGCGCCAACCTGCGCTACGAGCACTCCCTCGGTGCCAAGATGCGCGGCTACGCGCAGTTCGACGTGGCGCACAAGGGTGACATGTGGGACGACCTGCACGTCGCCGGGACCAACGGCTTCCCGCGCATCCTGCAGCCGGAATACACCCTCATGAACCTGCGCTTCGGCCTCAATCCCGCGGGCGGTCACTGGCTGGCGGAGCTCTACGTCACCAACCTCACCGACAAGAACGCGGTCGTCTACAGCAACACCGGCAACTTCGACCTGCGCCAGACCACCAACGAGCCGCGCGTCTACGGCCTGCGCCTCAACTACCGCTTCGGCAAGGAAACCAACTCCGAGTAGGCCCGGGGCGCGCTTCGGATCGGGCGGCCGCGAACATCGCTTCGCGGCCGTCTTCCCGCTACATTAGGCGCATGCACTCCGCCTTCTACCGCCGCACCTTCCTCACGGTCACGGCGGCGATCCTCGGCTACGCGGTCTTCAAGATCGTGGAGCCGCTTCTGGGGATGATGGGCTGGGCCATCATGCTCGCCTTCATTCTCTACCCGCTGCACCGGCGCCTGACGCGGGCGCTCAAGGGGCGCAAGTCCTGGTCCGCGGGCCTCATCGCCGGCGTCGGCCCGTTCTTCGTCTTCGTGCCGCTGTCGGTGCTCGGCGCGGTGTTCGCCGGCCAGGTGGCGCGCGTCATCAACTACCTGCACGGCCAGACGGATGTCTCCTATCCGGAGCTGGTGCAGCGACTCGCCGGCTACCCCCTGATCGGTGACGCCGTGGCCTGGGTGCGCGAGAACACCGACATCAGCGCGACGCAGGTGCAGGGCTGGCTCACCGAGGGGCTGCAGTCGATCCTCAAGTCCGCCGCCTCGCTGGGCGGCAGCGTGGCGCTCGGCGTGTTCGGCACGCTGATCGGCTTCTTCATGATGATCTTCATGCTGTTCTTCTTCCTGCGCGACGGCCGCACGATGCTCGAGCACTCGGTGCAGCTCATACCGGTGCAGCCGGCGCGCCGCGCGCAGCTGCTGAAGTACCTCGGCGAGGTGACGCGGGCGGTGGTGTTCGGCTCGGCCCTGACCGCGGTGGCGCAGGGCGTGATCGTCGGGGTCGGCTTTGCGATCGCCAAGCTCCCCTCGCCGGTGGTGTTCGGCGTGCTGGCCACGATCGCCGCCTTCCTGCCCACCGGGGCGGCGCTGGTGACGATCCCGGCGGTGCTGTACCTCGCCTTCAGCGGCCACTGGGGCTGGGCCATCTTCCTTGCCTGCTGGACCGGACTCATGTGGCTGACGGAGAACATCCTGCGGCCGGTGCTCACCGCGCACCACGCCGAGGTCTCGACGCTCGCCATCTTCATCGGCGCCATCGGCGGTGTCGCCGCCTTCGGCATCCTCGGACTGATCCTCGGGCCGGTGCTGCTGAGCTTTGTCGTCGCGTTGGTGCGCTTTGCGCAGGAGCGACCGCCGGCGGGCGCCTGAAACGGGACTCTTTCCCGTAGAATGCGCCCCCCTATGGATCTGTCCCCGATCCTCAACCCCCTGAACGACGCGCAGCGCGCGGCGGTCACCGCCCCCTTGGGCCCGGTGCTGGTGCTGGCCGGCGCCGGCAGCGGCAAGACGCGCGTGCTCACGCACCGCATCGCCTGGGTGATCCAGGCCGAGGGCGCCTCCCCGCACGGCATCCTCGCCGTGACCTTCACCAACAAGGCCGCCGCGGAGATGCGCGGCCGCGTCGAGCGCCTGCTCGGGATCCCGGGCAGCGCCCTGTGGATCGGCACGTTTCACGGCATCGCCCACCGCCTGCTGCGCATCCACTGGCGCGAGGCGAACCTGGTGCAGGCCTTTCAGATCATGGACTCGGAGGACCAGCAGCGCCTCATCAAGAAGCTCATCAAGGCGGCCGAGCTCGACGATGCGCGCTGGATCCCGCGCGAGGTGCAATGGTTCATCAACAACAACAAGGACGAGGGCCGCCGCCCGCAGCACCTCAAGCACGGCGACGATCCCACGCGCACCCAGCTGATCAGGCTGTATGCGCAGTACGAGCAGGCCTGCGCCCGCGCCGGGGTCGTCGACTTCGCCGAGCTGCTGCTGCGCGCGTTCGAATTGTGGCGCGACAACGCCGCCGTGCTCGCGCACTACCAGCGCCGCTTCCGCCACGTGCTGGTGGATGAGTTCCAGGACACCAACTCCATCCAGTACGCGTGGCTGCGCCTGCTGGCGCCGGCCACCGCCAACGCGCAGGGACAAACGAGCTATCCCTTCGTGGTGGGCGATGATGACCAGTCGGTGTACGCCTTCCGCGGCGCACGCGCGGAGAATCTGCAGCTGTTCCGCCGCGACTATGCCAGCGCGCAGCTGTTCCGTCTGGAGCAGAACTACCGCTCCACCGGCACGATCCTGGAGGCCGCCAACGGCCTCATCGCGCACAACGCCAACCGCCTCGGCAAGAAACTCTGGACCGACGGGGCGCGCGGCGAGCCGATCCACGTCTACACCGCCTTCAACGAGCGCGACGAGGCGGAGTTCGTCACGCACCGCATCCGCGAGCGCGTCGCGCAGGGGGGCCTGCGGCGCGAGGTCGCGATCCTGTACCGCTCCAACGCGCAGTCGCGGGTGCTGGAAGAGGCGTTCCTGTCCGCGCGCGTGCCGTACCGCGTCTACGGCGGGCTGCGCTTCTTCGAGCGCGCCGAGATCAAGGACGCGCTCGCGTACCTGCGCCTGGTGTCCAACCGCAACGACGACGCCTCCTTCGAGCGCGTGGTGAACCTGCCCACCCGCGGCATCGGCGCGAAGAGCCTGGACGTGCTGCGCGACTACGCCCGGGGGGCGGGAGTCTCGCTGTGGCAGGCGGCGGCCGCCTCGATCGCCGGCAGCGAGCTCGGACCCAAGGCCGCGGTCGCGATCCACGGCTTCATGGGCCTGATCGAGCGCCTGGCGCGCGAGGGCGCCGGACTCGTGCTGCACGAGCAGGTGGACCAGGTGCTCAAGGCCAGCGGCCTGAGCGAGCACTACAGGAAGGACAAGGGCGACCGCGGCGAGGCGCGCATCGAGAACCTCGATGAGCTCGTGTCCGCGGCGCGCGGCTTCGCGCCGGAGGCCACCGACCTGCCGCCGCTGGAGGCCTTCCTCGCGCACGCGGCGCTCGAGTCGGGCGAGGGCCAGGCGGATGAGTGGGAGGACTGCGTGCAGATGATGACGCTGCACACCGCCAAGGGGCTGGAGTTCCCGGTGGTGTTCATGTGCGGCATGGAGGAGGGGCTGTTCCCGCACCAGCGCTCCCTCAATGACCTCGACGGCCTCGAGGAGGAGCGCCGCCTGTGTTATGTCGGCATGACGCGCGCCATGCGCCAGCTGTACCTCACCTGCGCCGAGCAGCGCCGCCTGCACGGCGTCGACAGCTACGGCCAGGCCTCGCGCTTCATCCGCGAGATCCCCGAGCAGCTGCTGGAGGAGGTGCGCCCGCGGGTGCAGGTGTCGCGCCCGGTGGCGGTGGGACGCTTTCGCGCCGCCGAGGAGCCGGCCGCCGCCGGCGTGCGCCTGGGCGCGCGGGTGCGCCACGGCAAGTTCGGCGACGGGGTGATCCTCAATGTCGAAGGCAACGGCCCGCACGCGCGCGTGCAGGTAAGCTTCGAGCGCCAGGGCACCAAGTGGCTGATGGTGCAGTATGCGAACCTTACGCCCCTCTAGTCGGTACACGCGGCCCACGAGCACGCCATGAAAATCCTCATCCTCGGTGCCGGTCAGGTCGGGCGCACGGCGGCGCAGGCGCTGTCGCGCGAGGAGGCCAACGAGGTGACCGTGGTCGACCTCAACGAGGAAACCCTGCGCGACCTGCAGGACCGCCTCGACGTGCGCACCGTGGCCGGCAACGCCGCCCATCCCACGGTGCTCGAGGCCGCCGGAGCTGCGGAGGCGGAGATCATCGTCGCGCTCACCTCGAGCGATGAGGTGAACCTGGTCGCCTGCGAGGTGGCGTTCACGCTGTTCCGCACGCCGACCAAGATCGCGCGCATCCGCGCCGCCGAGTACGCCAGCCGCCCGGAGCTGTTCCGCACCGACGGCCTGTCGGTGGACGTCATCATCAGCCCCGAGCAGCTGGTGACCGAGTACGTCGAGCGCCTCATCCGCCAGCCCGGCACGCTGCAGGTGCTGGATTTCGCCGACGGCAAGGTGCGCCTGGTCGGGGTGCGCGCGCGCCGCGGCGGCCTGCTCGTCGGGCACCCGCTGCGCGAGCTGCCCAAGCACCTGAAGAAGATGGAGCTGCGGGTGGTGGCGATCTACCGCGACGGCCGCGCCGTGCCCCCCGAGGGCGACACCGTCATCGCCGAGGGCGACGAGGTGTTCTTCCTCGCCGCGCAGGATGACATCGACCGCGCCATGGCCGAGATGCGCCACGGCGATGACCCGGCGCGCCGCGTCATGATCGCCGGCGGCGGCCACATCGGCTACCGCCTCGCCAAGAGCCTGGAGAAGAGCAACCAGGTGAAGCTCATCGAGCGCGACGCGCGCCGCGCCCGCAAGGTCTCCGAGCTGCTCGAGCACGCCATCGTGCTGCACGGGGATGCCGCGGACGAGGAGCTGCTCATCGAGGAGAACATCGACAGCACCGATGTGTTCGCGGCGGTCACCAACTCCGAAGAAGCCAACATACTGTCCGCCATGCTCGCCAAGCGCCTCGGCGCCCACAAGGTGATGGCGCTCATCAACAAGCCCTCCTACACCGAGCTGGTCGAGTCCGGCAGCATCGATATCGCCATCTCCCCGCAGACCATCACCATCGGCTCGCTGCTCGCCTACGTGCGCCGCGGCGACGTGGTGCGCGTGCACGCACTGCGGCGCGGCGCCGCCGAGGCGCTGGAGGCGGTAGTGCACGGCGACGAGCGCAGCTCGCGCATCGTCGGCAAGCTGGTGGGCGAGATCCCGCTGCCGGAAGGGGCCTCCATCGGCGCCGTGGTGCGCGGCGATGAGGTCATCATGGCGCACCACGACACGCGCGTGCTCGCCGACGATCACGTCATCCTGTTCCTGGCCGACCGCCGGCACCTGGAGCAGGTCGAACGCCTGTTCCTGCGTTCGCGCTGAGCGGCGGGGGCGGCGGTGTTCGCGGTCGCGCACGTTCTGGGGCTGCTGCTGGCGAGTTTTGCGGCGAGTTACGCGGCGCCGCTGCTGTGCTCGCTGTGGCTGCACGACGGCCTGTGGGAGCAGTTCCTGCTCAGCGGCGCGATCACCGCCGGCTCCGGCCTGCTGCTCGCCGGCGCCACCCGGCGCTTCCGCCGCGAGCTCAAGCCGCGCGACGGTTTCCTGCTGGTGACGCTCGGGTGGCTGCTGCTGCCGGCCGCCGCCGCGCTGCCACTGCTGGTGGGCATCCCGGGGCTGTCGTTCACGGGCGCGTTCTTCGAGGCCATGTCCGGGCTCACCACCACCGGCTCCACCGTGCTCAACGGCCTGGACGCACTGCCGCCGTCGCTGAACTTCTGGCGCCACCTGCTGACCTGGATCGGCGGCCTCGGTGTCATCGTCATGGCGCTCGCGGTGCTGCCGCTGCTCGGCGTGGGCGGCATGCAGCTCTACAAGGGGCAGGCGCCCGGGGTCAAGGAGGAGCGCCTCGCGCCGCGCATCACCGAGACCGCGAGGAACCTGTGGGCGGTGTACGTGGCGCTCACCGCCGCGGGCGTGATCGCGCTGAAGCTGTGCGGCATGTCGTGGTTCGATGCGCTGTGCCACGCGTTCTCGGCGGTCGGGCTCGGCGGCTTCTCCACCCACGACCGCAGCATCGCCTACTTCGATTCCGCCGCCATCGAGTTCGTGCTGATGGTGCTGATGGTGATCGCCGCGCTGAACTTCGCGCGCCACTTCGTGGCGCTGCGCCAGCTCTCGCTCGAGACCTACAAGAAGGATCCCGAGTGCCGGGCCATCTTCGGCATCCTCACCCTGAGCGTGCTTGGCATCGCGGCCCTGCTCAGCTGGCACGGCGTGTACCCGGACTTCCTGCACGCGCTGCGCCATGCCGCCTTCAACGTCATCTCGCAGGCCACCACCAGCGGGCTCACTACCCAGGACTACCAGAGCTGGCCGGTGTTCGCGCCCTTCTGGATGCTGTTCCTCGGCTGCCTCGTCTGCAGTACCGGCTCCACCGGCGGCGGCATCAAGATGTTCCGCGCGCTGCTGCTCGCGCGCCAGACGGGGCGGGAACTGAAACTGCTGATCCATCCGGCCGCCATGGCCCCGGTGCGCATCGGCGGGCGCGCCATCCCGGACGCCGTGGGGCACGCGGTGCTGGCGTTCATCTTCCTGTACTTCGCCACCGTGGCCGTGCTCATCTTCGCGATGCTGCTCACGGGACTGGATTTCGACTCATCGTTCGCCGCGGTGGTGGCCTCGATCAACAACACCGCGCACGGCTTCGGCGCGCCGGGCGCGGTGCACAACTTTCATTCCCTGAGCACGCTGCAGACCTGGATCTGCACCGCGGCGATGCTGCTCGGGCGGCTGGAGATCTTCAGCATCGCGGTGCTGCTGCGCCCGGCCTACTGGCGCAAGTGAGCGCCGCGGCCAGGTACTAGCGCGGCACGACCTCCACGCTGAGCGTCACGCTCGCCGCGACCTCCAGCGTGCCGGACTCCACCGGGGTGGCCGCCTCGGCGCCGGCGTTGGCGCGCGCGGCCATGTTCGTCATCAGCGGCACGAAGCGCGCGCCGCTTTCCTCGACGTTGAGCACCCGCACGATCTTCAGCCCGAGCGCCGCGGCCAGCACGTCGGCGTCGGCCCGCGCGCGTGCGGCGGCCTTGCGCAGCGCATCGGCGTGCACCGTGTCCGGCTCGCGCAGCGTGAACTGGATGCCGCGCACGTTGTTGGCACCGGCCTGTGCCGAGGCGTCGATGACGCTGCTGAGCTTGGTGAGGTCATCGAGCGTCACCTGCACCACGTTGGCGGCGTTGTAGCCGGTGACGGTGGGCTCGTGACCGCTTTGGTACTTGTAGGTCGCGGACAGCGAGTAGTTGACAGTCTTGAGCACCGCGGTTGGGCCGGCGGCCTTTTTCAGGGCGGCGAGCACCGCGTCCACCTGGCGCGCATTCTGCGTGGCGGCCTCCTGGGAGGTGTCCGCGTGCGTGGTCACGCCGATGTCGATCTGCACGCGATCCGGTTTCGCGCTCACCTGCGCCTCGCCACTGACGCGAATCGACGACACCGGCGGCTGCTGCGCAAACGCGGGAGTGAGAACTGCGCAGGCGAGCACGGCGCTTAACGCAAGCTTCATGGTTCTATGTCCGGTGGAACGCAGTCGCATATTCTACGCGCGCCGCGTGCGGCAGTTCATAGTTTGGGCAGGAGTTTGCGCCGGCGCGCGCGACCAGACGGTATACAACTAGGGATGGTTAGCCGCGAAATCACCGTTGCGCCCGATAAGTACGAGATCGTCTCGGGCGACGTAACACTGCTCACCGAGCTGCGCTCGGCGCTGGCGGTGTGCGTGTACGACGCCGAGCAGGAAGCCGGCGCGCTGCTGCACCTGCGCTGCATCGTGCGCAGCTCCAAGCCCGCCGACGTCACCGACACCACGCTCGCCACCGAGCTCCTGCTGCTCGACCGCTGCCTGGCGGCGCTGCGGGAAGCCTCGCCGCAGGCGCGCCACCTGCAGGCGCGCATCGTGGTGCACCTGAGCGATGCGCCGCAGGCGGCCGGCGTCTGCGACAACATGGTGGCGCTGGTGAAGCACTACCTCACCGACGGCGAGGTGCGCCTGCTGCCCGAGGACGTGGCGGCGGGCCCGGTACGCCACCTGCGCTTCCGGCCGGCCATGGGGTGGGTGCATACACGGGCGTAACATGCGCCGATGAGACGCCCCCGGCAGGTCCCGCTCCCCGCTGAACTGCGCCGCGCCCTGGAAAGCATCCTCGGCGCACCCCTGGACAAGATCGCCGTGATCGAACACTCCTGGCTCACGCGCCTGCACGGCCGCGCGGTCGCCACCACGCGCCGCGGGCGCATCTACCTGCGCGGCAGCGCCGCCGACTTCTTCGGCGATGCGCGCCTGCTGCTGCACGAGTACTGCCACGTCGTGCACCAGTGGCAGCCGGGCACGCTCACGCTCAAGAGCTATCTCACGGAGTGCCTGCGGCGCGGCTACTGGAACAACCACTTCGAGGTCGAGGCGCGCGCCTTCGCCGACCGCAACATCGAACGACTGCACACGCTGCTCAAGGGCGCCCCGGCTTCAGCCGAGCAGGGCCTCGCGGCGGTAGAGGCGCGCCGCCACGAGAATCAGCAGCGCCCCGAGTAGCAGCGTCGCCCCCACCGACAGCGCCAGATACGAACCCGGCAGCGGCTCATCGCGCAGCAGGCTCGAGATCAGGAAGTGCTGGCTGAGCGACGGCAGCGCCATCAGCGAAAGTTTTGGCCGCAGGCCGAGCGCGCCGGCGAACACCAGCGGCAGGGTCGGCACCAGGAGCACCACGCCCAGGTACGACTGCGCCTCGCGGTAGGTGCGGGTGTAGGCGGCCACGATGGTCATGAGCGCCGCCGCCAGCGGCACCAGCGGCAGGCAGTAGAGAATCACGCGCAGCGCGACCGACGGGCCGAGGTTGATGCTCATGCCGAAGCGCTCCAGACCGGTGAAGCGCAGCAGCAGGGCAAACGCTGCCACCGTGAGGGTGAGCGACAGGATCATGTAGGCGCAGGTGGCGAGGATCTTGCCGAGGATCAGCTGCGCGCGCGGCACCGGCACGGTGAGCAGCGGCTCGAGCGAGCCGCGTTCGCGCTCCCCGGCCGTGGCGTCGATCGCCAGATACATGCCACCCATCAGCATCGTGAGCAGGATCAGGTAGCTTAAGGTCCCGAGCACCGTCACCGAGCGCGTCGCCGGGGTGGAGACGTCGATGTCCTGCAGGGCGACCGGGCTCAAGACCAGGGGGTCGACGCCGCGCGCCAGCACGCGCAGGCGCCCGATGCGGGCCGCGTACGCGCCCAGGATGGCGCGCACGCGCTCGGTGTCGGCGGCGGCGGCGGAATCGGAGGCATCGCTGTAGAGCTGCAGCGCCGCCGGGGCGCCCGCGCCGAGGTGGGCGGCGAAGGCGGCGCTGACCCCGAGCACCCGGTCGTGGCGGTGCGCCTGCACCGCGGCGCGGGCCGCGTCCGCCTCCAGGTCCACCGCCTGCACGGTGACGCCTGCTTCGGCGAGGAACTGCAGCAGGTTGGGGGCGCGCTCGCCGTGTGCCACCGCCAGGGTCAGCGGCCGATCCCCGGCCTCGGCGCTGCGCTGGATCTGCAGCGCCAGCAGGCCAGCGAACAGCAGCGGTCCCAGGAGCGGCCCGAGGACGAGCGCGGTGAACAGCGTGCGCCGCTCGCGCAGGTTCTCGCGGAACTCCTTGGCGAACACGGTGAGGATGGCGCGCACGGTCTACACCTGCCCCGCCGCGCCGATCAGCTGCACGAACGCCTCCTCCAGTGCCGCGGTCCCGGTGCGCGCGCGGATCTGCTCCGGCGTGCCGCTCGCGATCACGGTGCCGCCGGCGATGACGATCACCTCATCGCACAGCGCGCTCACCTCCTGCATGACGTGGCTGGAGAGCAGCACGCAGTGGCCCGCCTGGCGCAGCCCCTCGAGCAGGCGCCGCAGCGCGCGCACCGCCATGACGTCGAGCCCGTTGGTGGGCTCATCGAGGATGAGGTTGCGCGGGCCGTGTACCAGGGCGCGGGCGAGCGAGGTCTTCACGCGCTGCCCCTGCGAGAAGCCCTTGGCGCGGCGGTCCGCGAACTCGCCCATTTCCAAAAGCTCGATGAGCTCGGCGGCGCGCGCCGCGGCGGCCGCCGGCGCCAGCCCGTGCAGCGCGCCGAAGTACAGGATGTTCTCGCGCGCCGTGAGGTTCGGGTAGATGCCGGCGCCGTGGGTGAGCACCCCGAGGCGCCGCGCCGCCTGCAGCGGCGCGTGCACCGCGCTGTGACCATCGATGAGGGCATCGCCGGCATCCGGCCGCAGCACGGTGTAGAGCATGCGCAGCGTGGTCGACTTGCCGGCGCCGTTGGGCCCGAGCAGCCCGGTGATGCGGCCGTCGGCCGCCGTGAGGCTGACATCGCGCACCGCCGTCACGGCGCCGAAGTGCTTGCACAGGCCGCGCGCCTCGATCACGGCGGCGGCCCGTTCAGCGAGGTGAAGAACGGCATCGGCCGCGCCAGCGAGGTGCAGCGCAGGTCGAGCGTCTCCACGCTCGCGTGCGCGAGGAACTGCGCCAGCAGGCGTCCGACGCAGGGCGCGGTGAGCTGCCCGTGCCCGAAGCCGGCGAGCACCACCTCACGGGCGTGCGCGAAGCCGGCCGCCGCCTGGCTGGCGTACTGCGGCGGCGTAACCGGGTCCTCGCTGCCGGACAGCAGCAGCGCCGGCACCACGCTCTGAAGCGGCGCATGGAAATCCGCATCCACCGGCCCGCGCGGCCACAGACGGCAGATCGTGGTGAGGGTGTCCACGGCCGCGGTGCCGATGAAGGTCTGCGCCAGCGCGGCGCGATCGATGGTGAGGGTGTCGTAGCGCGGCACGTCCTCCGCGCACAGCACGCTGTTGTGCATGCCCACGGCAAGGCCCTCGTAGGCACGCTGCAGCAGCAGGAACTGCGCGGCGAGCGGGGTGTAGTCGGCGCGCGCGGCGGCGTCGTGCAGCAACAGCGGCAGCAGCGCTGCGTAGTCGGCGCTGTAGCCCCCGAGGCGCAACACGCTCGCCAGGTGATCGAGATTGAACTCGAGGTGCTGGCGTTCGCCCGTGGACGGGTCGGGCAGCGCCACCGGGATCGTGCGCTGCCGCAGCGTCACGCGCAGCGCCTGGTAGTCATCCTGCGGGTTGCCGAAGCGCGCGCGGCATTGCGCCTCCGCCGCGCAGCGCGCCAGGATGCGGCGCAGGGCACTCTCCGCATCCAGCGCGATGGCCGGGCCGATCACCAGCTGCGGCGGCACCACCCCATCCAGGATCACGGCGCGCACGCGCGCCGGGTAACGCCGCAGGTAGTGCTGCGCGACGCGGGTGCCGTAGGAGACGCCGTAGAGGTTGAGGCGCTCGTAACCGAGCGCGGCGCGCACGCGCTCAAGATCCGTCACGGCCACACTGGTGGTGTAGTAGGCGACCTCGGCGCGCGCGCCCAGCGCGGCGAGGCAGCGCCGGGTCGCGGCGGCGACCTCGGCCTCGCTGGCCCGGTACAGGCGGTCCTCGTCCTCCGCGCACTCGAGGGCGTTGGAGCTGCCGGTGCCGCGCTGGTCGATGAGCACGATGTCGCGCTCGCGGTGCACGCGCTCGAAGGCGCCCGCCACCGTGGCATAGAAGGCACTCGCCGCCTGCCCGGGGCCGCCGGCCAGCACGAACAGCGGGTCGGCGAGCTTGCGGCGGCTGACGGCGGGGACCCGCGCCACGTGCAGGCCGATCTGCCGCCCCTGCGGCGCGGCCGGGTTCTCGGGCACCTCAAGCACGCCGCAGTCGGCCGCCAGCACGCTCAGGCGCAGCGGATGCTCGATGACGCAGGCGGTGAGGGGCAGCGCGGGGGCGGCGTACACCCCGGGCGGGGCGGTCAGCCAGGCGCCCAGGGCCAGCGCGCTAAACGCTGCGCGCATGCGCGACTTTCGGACTGCGCTTGGCAGGCATGGTTTCCCGGTTCGCGTGATGGATGGGCCCGGTGCGGGCGAAACTTGTCGCCGCCCCTAGCTTCCCTACAATACGCGTCCCGTGCGCGTTCAGACTGTGATCTGTGCTGCGCCACCAGGTTATGTCCATGAGTCTCAAGCACCGCTTTGCGCCCGCGCTCGATGTGATCGTCATCGGCGGCGGGCATGCCGGCACGGAGGCGGCCCTGGCGGCCGCCCGCATGGGTGCGCGCACGCTGCTCGTCACCCAGAGCCTGGAGACCCTCGGGGCGATGAGCTGCAACCCGGCCATCGGCGGTATCGGCAAGGGGCACCTGGTGCGCGAGATCGATGCCCTGGGCGGCGCGATGGCCCGCGCCACGGACCGCGCCGGCATCCAGTTCCGTACCCTCAATGCCAGCAAGGGACCGGCGGTGCGCGCCACCCGCGCCCAGGCCGACCGCCTGCTCTACCGGGCCGCCATCCGCACCCTGCTCGAGAACCAGCCGAACCTCACGCTGTTCCAGCAGGAGGTCGCGGACCTGCTGGTCGAGGGCGCCCGCGTGCGCGGCGTGGTCACCGTCTCGGGCATCACCTTCGAGGCGCCCGCGGTGGTGCTCACCGTGGGGACCTTTCTCGGGGGCCGCATCCACGTGGGCCTCGAGAACATGCCCGGCGGCCGCGCCGGAGATGCTCCCTCCAACCGCCTCGCCAGCCGCCTGCGCGAGCTCCCCCTGCGCGTGGCGCGGCTGAAGACCGGCACGCCGCCGCGCCTGGACGGGCGCTCGCTCGACTGGTCCGCCATGACCGAGCAGCCCGGAGATCACCCGACACCGGTGTTCTCGTACCTTGGGCGCGCTAATGAGCATCCTAGGCAAGTTAACTGTTTCATTACGAAGACAAATGGGCGGACGCACGCCATCATCCGCGCCGCGACGGACCGCTCGCCGATGTTCACCGGGATCATCGAGGGGGTGGGTCCGCGCTACTGCCCCTCGGTCGAGGACAAGGTGGTGCGCTTCGCCGAGCGCACCTCGCACCAGATCTTCGTCGAGCCGGAGGGGCTGTCCACCCACGAGGTGTACCCGAACGGGATCTCCACCAGCCTGCCCTTCGAGGTCCAGGTCGAGTTCGTGCGCAGCATTGCGGGCTTTGAGAACGCCCACCTGACACGCCCCGGCTACGCCATCGAGTACGACTTCTTCGACCCCCGGGACCTGGCGCCGAGCCTGCAGACACAGGCGCTCGCCGGCCTGTACTTCGCCGGCCAGATCAACGGCACCACCGGCTACGAGGAGGCGGCCGCCCAGGGCCTGCTCGCCGGCATCAACGCCGCCCTGCAGGTGCGGGGTGAGGAGGCCTGGGTGCCCAAGCGCAGCGAGGCCTACCTCGGGGTGCTGGTGGATGACCTGACCACGCGCGGCACGCGTGAGCCGTACCGCATGTTCACCAGCCGCGCCGAGCACCGCCTGCTGCTGCGCGAGGACAACGCGGACCTGCGCCTGACCCCCGCCGGGCGCGCGCTGGGGCTCATCGACGATGAGCGCTGGGCGTTCTTCGAGGCCAAGCAGCAGCTGTCGGACGCGGAGGTCGCGCGCCTCGGCGCCGCGCGCGTGAAGCCGGCCGCGGTGCCCGCCGAGTGGAGCGCACGGGTGCTCGGGGCGCCGCTCGCACGGGAGGTGAGCGCCTTTGAACTGCTGCGCCGCCCGGAAGTCTCCTACCAGACGCTGACGCAGCTGACCGGTGGTGCCCCCTGGGAAGCGGCGGTGGGTACGGATGAGCGCCTCAGCGGGCAGGTGCACGCCCAGGTGGAGGTGCGCGCCAAGTACGCCGGCTACATCGAGCGGGCGCAGGAGGAGATCGAGCGCGCGCGGCGGCACGAGGAACTGAAGCTGCCGGGCGACCTCAACTACGCACTCATGACGGGGCTTTCGCACGAAGTGCGCCAGAAACTCACCGAAGTGCGCCCCATGACCCTGGGCCAGGCGGCGCGCGTGCCGGGCGTCACGCCGGCGGCCGTGCAGATCCTGCTGGTACACCTGAAGAAGCGCCACGCCGCGGCGCCGGCGCAGGTCGCATGAGCGGCTTCATCACTCAGCTCGAGCGCGCCTGGCAGCGCCACGATTCCCTGGTGTGCGTGGGTCTGGACCCGGAGCTCGAGCGCTTCCCGCAGCACATCGCCGCGGAACCCTCGCCGATCTTCCGGTTCAACAAGGCGATCATCGATGCGACGCACGACCTGGTGTGCGCCTTCAAGCCGCAGTTCGCGCACTACGCTGCCTGCGAGGCCGAGGACCAGCTCGAGCGCACCATCGAGTACATCCACAGGACCTGCCCGGACGTGCCGGTGATCCTCGACGCCAAGCGCGGCGACATCGGTAACACCGCCGAGCGTTACGCGATCGAGGCCTTCGAGCGCTACGGGGCCGATGCGGTGACGGTGAACCCCTACCTCGGCACGGATGCGCTCGAGCCGTTCCTGAAGTACGCCGACAAGGGCGTCATCGTGCTGTGCCGCACCTCCAACCCCGGCGGCCGCGACCTGCAGGACCTCGGCGTCGGGGAGGCGAAGCTGTACCAGGTGGTGGCGCAGCTGGCCGCCACGCGCTGGAACGCGCGCGGCAACTGCCTGCTGGTGGTGGGGGCGACCTACCCGCAGGAGCTCGCCAGCGTGCGCGCCCTGGTCGGGGAGATGCCGCTGCTGGTGCCGGGCGTCGGCGCCCAGGGGGCGGACGTGGCGCAGGCGGTGCAGGCGGGGCAGACCGCAGCCGGCACCGGCCTCATCATCAGCTCCTCGCGCGCCATCCTGTACGCCTCGGCGGGCGCGGACTTCGCCGGCGCCGCCCGCCGCGCCACCCAGGCGCTGCGCGAGACCATCAACCGCTCCCGCCACCGCGCGTGATGAACTCCCGCGCGGGCGCACTCGCCGCCCTCGGTGCGCTGGCGGTGCTTGGCGGCTGCGCGCGCCCCCAGAACGATGTCAGCTCGGTCGCCGTGCCGCCGGGCGCCGCGATCCTGGTGCGCGGCGGCGGCCCCGACCCCGACTCGCTCGACCCGCAGAAGGCGCGCGGCTTTGAGGCGCAGAGCGTGCTGCGCGACCTGTGCGAGGGACTGACGACGCTCGACAAGCACGCCGCGGTGGCGCCGGGCGTGGCACGCAGCTGGAGCGTGAGCGCCGACGGGCGCACCTACACCTTCAAGCTGCGGCCCGAGGCGCGCTGGTCCAACGGCGATCCGGTGGTGGCCGCGGACTTCGTCGCCGCCCTGCAGCGCCTGGTGGACCCGGCCACCGCCTCCGGCTACGCCGAGTACGTGGACGTCATCACCAACACCGCCGACATCGTGGCCGGACGCAAGCGCCCCGCCGAGCTTGGCGTCGCCGCCCCCGACGCGGCGACCGTGCTCATCACGCTCGCCTCGCCCGCACCCTATCTGCCGACGCTGCTGTCGCACCCGAGCACCTGCCCGGTGCACCGCGCCACGCTGGCAGCCAACCCGCGCGGCTACGCGCGGCCGGGCGTCATGCCGGCCAACGGCGCCTTCGTGCTCAAGGAATGGGTGCAGGGCTCGCACATCCTGGCGCTGCGCAACGCCAAGTACTGGGACGATGCCGCGACGCGTCTCGATGGGGTGAAGTACCTCCTGATCCCGGATGAGAACGCGGAGCTCGCCCGCTACCGCAGCGGCGAGCTGCAGGTCACCTTCGTGGTGCCGCGCGGCCAGTTCGACTGGATCAAGGCCAACCTCGCCGGCGAGCTGCACGTCGCCCCGCAGCTGACCACCTACTACTACGGCTTCAACCTGCGACGGGCGCCGTTCAAGGACCGGCGCGAGCTGCGGCGCGCGCTGTCGCTCGTCATCGACCGTGACAAGCTCGCGCAGCTGGTGCTGCGGGTGGGGGAGCTGCCCGCCTGGGGCTGGGTGCCGCCGGGCATCGACAACTACAGCTCCCAGTCGTTTGACTACAAGGACACCCCCTTGGCGCAGCGCGTGCGCGAGGCGCAGCGCCTGTACGCGCAGAGCGGCTACTCGCCGGCGCAGCCGCTGAAATTCGAGCTGCGCTACAACGCCGGGGAGGTGCACACCAAGCTGGCGCTCGCCATCGCCTCCATGTGGAAGGAGGCGCTCGGTGCGCAGGTGACACTCACGCAGGTGGAGTTCAAGTCCCTGCTGCAGGATGTGGATCGCGGCGAGGTGGAGATGTTCCGCTCCAGCTGGGTCGGCGACTACAACGACGCCTACACCTTCGCGCAGTACCTCAAGAGCGACTTCGGAGTGAACCAGCCGCACTACGCCGGCGAGGCCTACGATGCGCTGCTCACGCGCGCCGCGGCCGAGGGCGACCCGGTGAAGCGCCGCGCGCTGCTCGAGGAGGCCGAGCGCACCATGCTCGCCGATCACCCGCTGCTGCCGATCTACTTCTACGTCAACAAGCACCTGGTGAAGCCCGAGGTGCAGGGCTGGTACGACAACGTCATGAACGTCGTCTACAGCAAGGACCTCGCACTCAAGCCTGCCGGCTGAGGCGGCCGCGCGCGTTTCACGGATGCCCCGGCCCGCGCGCAATGCGCGCGCGCCACAGCTGCGGCTCGGGCAGCTGCCGCACCGCGGGCGTCAGGCCCTCGAGCAGTTGCGCGGCTTCCTTCAGCAGCGCCGGCGCGCGCGCCGGCTCGATGAGCGACTGCGCGTACAGGGCGCGCGCGAGCTCCATCGGCAGCCAGGCGTCGGACTTGTTGCGGGCCCTGAGGTCGCGCTGCATCTTGAGCACCGGCGCGAGCGTTGCCGCGGCGGCGGTGAGCTTGCCCTCGCGCGCCTGCGCCATGGCGAGCCAGGTCGAGGACTCGCCAAGGTCGCGGTCGGTCGACACGCCCGGCGCCGCGAATTCCTTGCGGCTCTTGAGCGAGAGTTCCTCGGCGGCTTCCGCCGCCGCAAACTCCCCGAGCTCGTAGTCGGCGATCGCCAGGAGGTGGTTGAGGGCGGCCACGGTGAGCGCCTGCCCGAAGCTCTCATCCCCGCTGCGCGGCGTCGCCGGAGCGATCTCGCTCAGCGTCTCGCGCGCCAGGCGCTGAGTGGCGGCGAACTCCCCGTGCAGCAGGCCCGTCTGCACGGCGATGGCCTTCTGCCACACGTCGCCCATCACCGAGCCGACGCTGCCGGCCGGGTCGCTCTTGCGCAGCCGCAGATCGATCGCCCTGATCTTGGCCAGCGTAGCGGCCGTACCCTGGGTATCGCCCATCATGGTCTGGTTGAGGGCCAGAAAACCGGTGAACAGCAGGTGGGTCTCGAGGAAGTCCCCGCTGCTCTCGTGTGCGGCCGCCCGCCCCGTCACTTCGGAGGCCTTGGCGTTGTAGCGCACCGCCTCCTGCAGGTGCCCCGCCAGCCAGAAGGCGTTGGCGGCGCTGACGGAGTTGCCGCCCAGGTTGTTGAGCGTGACCACGTTGTCCGGGTCCAGGTCCAGCATGGTCTGCGAGATCGCCTCGTTGCGCACGCTCAGCTGCGCCGACAGGAGCGGATCCAGATCCTCCAGGGCGAACCCGGCAAGGTAGCTGCCGAGGATCTCCTGCGCGTGCAGTGCCACGCGATGTCCGGGGCGGCGCCCGAGCACGCGGGTGCACAGGGCAAAGCTGTCCTCGGCCTGCGTGCGCGCCAACGCCTGCTGCCCGGTGCTGTAGAGCGCGGTGACCAGCCACGCCGTGGCCTCCGCGTAGTAGGCGCCCATGTCGAGGTCGGTGAGGTCGCGCGCGCCGAGCGCGGCTGCGATCTCGCGCGCCTCATTCTCGGTGCGCACCGCCTGCTCGTACTCGCGCGCCTTCTGCTGCATGAAGCCCAGGCGCGTGAGGATCGAGACGTAGTCACGGCGCGCCGCGCCCGAGGCGCCCGGGGCCTCGGCCAGGGGCTTCAGCAGGGCCAGTGCACGCTCGGCCAGCGGCAGGGACTGCGGGTCGTTGCGGTTGTCCAGGATCTGCGCACGCGCCAGGCAGGCGGCGGCCAGGGCCCGCGTGGTGGCTTCCGAGGTGTCCCCGCCGCGGCGCAGCTCCTCGAGCAGCTGGATCGCCTCGGCCGCATCGCGGCCGCCCTGGTCGAGGTCTCCCAGCGTGCGCAGCGCGCGGGCGTGATGGGTGAGTGCCAGCGCGGCGTTGCGGATGGAGTCCGGGCTCTTCAGCGCCGCGGGCAGCGCGTGGAAGTAGTCGATCTGGCGCTTGGAGAAGTCCGCCAGCGCCTCCAGCCGCCCGGTGACCTCGAGCTCGCGCGCGAAGTCATCGGCGAGGTAGGCGAGCAGCCGCTCGGACTGGCTGCGCGCCTGTTCGGCGACCGCCTGTGTCCGCTGGGCGTGGCGCTCGGAGAAGTACGCGAGCACGGCGGCGGCGATGGCCAGCAACGCCAGCACCGTGCACACCGCCGCGACCTGGCGCGCCCGCACCAGCGCGCGGCGCGCCGCCAGCTCACGCGCGTGCTGCTCGGCGAGCCGCCGCTCGGCGGCGTCGCGCGCCTCGCGCTCCTGGCGCGCGTCCCGGCTCGCCTTCACCACCTGGCACAGCACGTCGTGCGTGAGCTCGACGCGCCTGAGGTCGAGGCGCTCCTCGATGCGCAGCAGGCGCCGGTTGACCAGCAGCGCCAGCGTCCCCGGCGCGGCGCCGGCCTCGTTCAGGCGGCTGAGGAGGCGCTCCTCGGCCACGTTCTCGCGGAAACCGGAGCTCGTGAGCAGGTCATCCTCGATGACGCGGCGCACGCCGGGAGGCTGGTCGGCGAGTGCGCGCTCGTAGAAGTTGCTGAGGATGCTCGAGTGCGAGCCGGCCAGCAGGTCCAGGGAGATCTCGCGTCGGCCCTGCTCGAGGCGCGCATCGTTGAGCTCGCGGCAGATGAGGCTCAGTAGCGAGGGCTCGACTTCCGCGTTCGCAAGCTCCGCCCCGCCGGCCACGAAGCGCACGATCGCCTCCGCCACCTCCTCGGACACCAGCCCCTTGCCGGGCCCGAGCACCGCGGCGAGCGCCTGCTCGCCGTTCATGGGCGCCAGCCGCAGCCGGTTCTGCGACACGCTCGGCATGGCGGCCTTCAGGCTCTCGAGCGGCGCCAGGTAATCCTCGCGCAGCGCGATGAGCACGCGGTAGTCGCTGCGCGCGAAGTCAAAGCGCGCCGCGGCGCTCTCGTCCTCCTCGAACTTTGCCTCGAGCGAGCGCGGCGCGCGGTTCTCGACCAGGTCGGCGAGCTCGCCGATGAAGCCGGCGGCGCGGTTGCGGCCGAACTCATCGCTCTGGGCGAGCGTGAAGAGCTCCTCGAACTGGTCGAAGATCAAAAGCGGAATCAGCCGCTCGCCGGCCTCGTCGCGCAGCACATCGTCACGGTGGTGCAGGAACGCCCACAGCGGCTCGCCGGCGACCGCGACCCCGGCCTGGGTCCACTCGCCAGAGAGCCGCGCCGTGAGCCGGATCGCCTGCTTGATCTGCTCGGCGGGCTCGGGGGTGCCTGGCGCGTAGTCGATGCGCACGTACACCGGGCAGTAGCCCTGGCGCCGCAGGCGCGGCACCAGGCCGGCGCGCAGGATCGAGGTCTTGCCGAGCCCCGACTGGCCGAACAGCACGGTGAGGAGCTTGCGCTGCACGCGCCGCCCGAGCTCGGCGATCTCCGCCTCGCGCCCGAAGAAGAAGGCGCGCGTCTCCTCGGTGAAGGAGGCCAGCCCCAGCCACGGATTGCTGGCATCGACCGTGCTGGCCGCCTCCGGCGCCCTCGCCTGCGGGTTGGCCGCCATCACTGCGTGCGGGCCCTGAGGAAGTCGGCGAGGCGGCGCCCGAACTGCGGCGTCACGGCACCGCCCGGCAGGCTCGTGAAGTGCAGCGCCTTGAAGCGCTCGGGCACCAGCGCCGCCTCGGCGTCGGTGTCATCCACCGTGACCGGCAGGATGAAGAGCGCCCCGTCGGCCATGTTGCGCGCGCGGTCGAGCGCGTAGCTCCACTCGCGCCGGAAGTAGCCCTCCAGGCGCCGCTGGGTGGTGGCCGAGACCACCGGAATGAAGTAGGAGCAGCGGGCGATGTTGCGCTGGATCTTGCGGTCGAAGTCATCGCCGCTCTCGAGGCGGTCCATGTCGAACCAGGTGGTGACGCCGGCGGCCTCCAGGCCCGCCTTCAGCTGCTGCACCGCCGGCAGGTCCTCGCGTGCGTAGCTGATGAACACCGCGTGGTCGGGCATCTCGCGCGCCGGCGGCAGGAAGCGCGTGGGCGCGGGACCGGCGGCACTCGCCGGCCGCCGCCGCGCCCGCCAGCGCAGGTACAGCTCCTCCACGAAGCGCTCCGCGCCCACGAACACCCGGGTGCGCAGGCTCACCTGCTGCAGGAAGCTCATGAGGCGTGCATCGCCGCTGGTGTGGTCATCCGCCAGCACCTCGCCGACGTCGCGCGGGTCGGAGAGGCGCTGGCGCTTGGCCATGCGCAGGAACAGCCGTGCCAGCCAGTTGGTGAAGTTGCTGCCGATGAACAACAGGTGGTTGTGCTCGAGCTCGTGGAAGAGTTTCTCGGGCACCAGGTGCTCGCTCTGCAGCGCGCAGATGAACTCCAGCAGGTCCTCGTCGGAGATGACGTAAGTGGGAGAAGCCGAGAGCTTGCCGAACAGGTGGTAGACCACCGGGCGCTGCAGCCCGTCGCGCTCCCCGGGCAGATCGGTGACGCGGTTGGGTGAGTAGGCCAGCGCCTCGGTGGTGGCAGCGCCCGCGAAGCGCTCCAGGTTGATCGCGGCCTCCAGCAGCGCATCCGGGGTGGTGCTCACGAACAGGTCGAAGTCCGTGATCGCCGCCAGGTGCTGCAGCGCCGGCGGCGCGCTGAAGTTGGCGTCCTTGATGATGCTGCGCAGGCGCACGTAGGCCTCCTCGCGGCGCCCGCGTGCCGCCAGGAACTGGCACACCACGTCGTTCAGCGTCAGCGGCTGCGGCAGCTCGGAGGTGTCGACGTTCAAGCGCGCGGCGAGCTTCTCGGCCGCCCAGTCGTAGAGCAGGCGCGGGCCGCGCTCGGTTGCGACCATGAGCAGCTCCGGTCCCACGATCGGGATCACGCGCCGCTCCTCGATGAAGCTCAGCAGGTCCTCCCAGGCGTCCTCATCGAGCGCGGTCGGGGACAGCGACAGCGCCGGGGCTGTGCTCACGGGGTGCCGCCGCGCGCTGTCGGGCGCGCCGCGCGACTTGCGGTGGGTAACGGTGCGGCTGTGGGCATCGGGTCGGTGTTCGCGCCGGCCGTGTGTCCGGCCTGTTGGTGTGGGCGCTGGCGAGTGTGCCGCAACGCAGCGGAGGCTGCAATTTTCCGCACGCTCAGGGCCGCCTCACTTGCCGATGCAGAAGCCGGCGAAGATGCGCCCGAGCAGGTCCTCGCTGGTGAACTCTCCGGTGATCGAGCTCAGGGCCTGCTGCGCAGCGCGCAGCTCCTCGGCCACCAGCTCCCCGGCGCGCCGCTCGGCGAGCTGCTTGGCAGCTTCCTCGGTGTGGTGGCGCGCCAGCGCCAGCGCCTCCAGGTGCCGCCGTCGCGCGCTCACCGCCCCGCTCTCCACGCTCTGGTAACCCATGCAGTGCTTCAGGTGCGCGCGCAGCTCCGCCAGCCCGCTGCCCTCGAGCGCCGAGACCGTGACGCGCGGCGGACCGGTGAGGGTGTCGGCGACCGGCAGGCCGACGGTGAGGTCGCACTTGTTGAACACCAGCGTCACGGGCACGTCCTTCGGCAGGCGCGCCTGTTCCTCGCGGAAGGCGGCCGCGCCCGGGTCGGCCACGGCATCGATGACGAACAGCACCCGGTCCGCGCGCGCCATCTCCGCCTGCGCGCGCCGGATGCCCTCCTCCTCGACCAGGTCGCCGACCGCCGCGCGCAGCCCGGCGGTGTCGAGCACGTGCAGCGGCATGCCGTCGATTGCGATGCGCTCGCGCACGATGTCGCGCGTGGTGCCCGGGATAGGGGTGACGATGGCCGCATCGTAGCCGGCGAGGCGGTTGAGCAGGCTCGACTTGCCCGCATTGGGGCGCCCCGCCAGCACCACCGTCATGCCCTCGCGCAGCAGGCGTCCCTGGCGTGCCGAATCGAGCACGCCCTCGAAGTGATCGCGCACCGCCTGGAAGCGCTCGCCGAGCTCGCGGTCGGCGAGAAAGTCGATCTCCTCCTCCGGAAAGTCGATTGCCGCCTCGACGTAGCTGCGCAGCTCGATCACCGCCTCGGTGAGCCCGCGCACCATGGCGGAGAACTCCCCCTGCAGCGAGCGCATCGCCGCGCGCGCCGCCTCGCGCGAGCCGGCGTCGATCAGGTCGGCGATGGCTTCCGCCTGCGCCAGGTCGAGCTTGTCGTTGAGGAAGGCGCGCTGCGTGAACTCCCCGGGCAGCGCGCGGCGGGCACCGAGGCTGAGCGCGCGCGCGATGAGCGCCTCGAGCACCACCGGCCCGCCGTGGCCCTGCAGCTCCAGCACGTGCTCGCCGGTGTAGGAATGGGGGGCGGGGAAGAACAGCGCCAGCCCGGCATCCGCCGGCTCCCCCTGCGCGTCGAGGAAGCGCATGAAGGTGGCGTGGCGCGCCGTCGGCAGCTCGCCCAGCATCACCGCGGCGATCTCCGGGGTCTTGGGTCCGGAGACGCGCACGATGCCGATGCCACCCCTGCCCGGCGGCGTGGCCGCGGCCACGATGGTATCGGTGCGCGTCATGTTGCCACTTCAGCGCGCAAGGCTACGGCGCAGGCGCACGGAAATAAAGCACTGCCGCCGCAGCGCGCACCGCGCGCCGCTAGTTGCTGCGCTTGGCGGCGACCGCCGCCTCGATGCGGCGGTTGATGTTCCACTGCTGCGCGATCGAGAGCACGGTGTTGGTGACCCAGTAGAGCACCAGGCCTGCGGGGAAGAACGCGAACATCACCGACATCGCCAGCGGCATCACCATGAACACCTTGGCCTGCACCGGGTCCGGCGGCGCCGGATTGAGCTTGTACTGCACGAACATCGCCACCGCCATGATCGCCGGCAGGATGAACAGCGGATCGCGCGAGGACAGGTCGTGGATCCAGAACGCGAACGGCGCCTGGCGCATCTCCACGCTCTCGAGCAGCGCCCAGTAGAAGGCGAGAAACACCGGGATCTGGATGATGATCGGCAGGCAGCCGGCCACCGGGTTCACCTTCTCGCGCTGGTACAGCTCCATCATCGCGCGCCCGAGCTTCTCGCGGTCCTCGGCGTAGGTCTCCTGCAGGTTCTTGATGCGCGGCTGCAGGGTCTTCATCTTCGCCATCGAGCGGCCGCTGGCTTCCGAGAGCGGGTAGAACAGCAGCTTCAGCAGGAACGTCACGACGATGATCGCGATGCCCCAGTTGCCGGTGAGCGCGTGCACCTTGGCGAGCAGGAGGTACAGCGGGCGCGCCAGGAACCACAGGCGCCCGTAGTCGGCCACGCGGCCGAGCTCGGGCGAGGTGGCATCCAGCTGCGCCTGCAGCTTCGGCCCTACGAACAGCGCCTGCGAGAACTCGGCGCTGCCGCCGGGCGCGACGCTCAGCGGCGGCCCGGTGGCGGCGAGCAGGTACTGGTTGCCGGAGATGCCGAGGGTGAAGTGCCAGGGCGCCCCGCGCGGGGGCACGACGGCGCTCACGAAGTGGTGCTGCAGGGCCGCGATCCAGCCGTCGCGTACCTCGAGCGACAGGTGGCTGTCATCGGTACTGGTGGGGTCGAGCTTGCGGTACTTGGTGCCGTCGTGGATCGCCGGCCCGTGGAACGCGTAGCTCTCGACGTTGAAGTAGGAGCTCTTGGTGCGCGGATCGTTGCGCAGGATCTGCGCGTAGGGGCGCGCCTCCCAGGGCGTCGTGCCGCCGTTGTGCACCTCGTAGGCAAGGCCGATGGCGTACTCGCCGCGCCGGAAGGTGAAGGTCTTGGTGACCGTGATGCCCGCTTCGCGCCAGCTGAGCGGCACCTTCAGTTCCGCTGCGCTGCCGAGGGTGTAGTCCGAGCGCTCGCTCGCGTAGATCGCGAGGTGGTTCGGGTAGGTGCCGGCGCCCCCGGTGAGCCCGGTCTGCACCTCGTAGAGCGACTCGGGGTCCTGGTTCTCCAGGCGCACCGGAGCGCTCTCGCCCTTCACCTTCGGATACGCCAGCAGGTCCGCACGCGTCAGCGTGCCACCGCGCGTGCTGATGTCCAGGTCCATGACGTCGGTGTGCACGTGCACGACGGGCGCGGTATCGCCGGCCGCGGCCGCCGGCGCGGCGGGGACGGCGGCCGGCTGGGCGGGAGCCGCGGCGGAGGACTGCGCGCCCTGCGGGACGCGGTTGCCGAGCTCGTTCACCGGCGTCGCCGGCGCGGGGGCGCCCGCCACCGGCGCCTGGGTCTCGCCCGGGCGCGGACCGTAGTCGCGCATCCAGTACTCGACGTTCAGGAACACCAGCATGCCGAGCGCGACCCACAGGTACAGGCGCGGGTTGTTGGGGAAGAAACTATTTCTCATGAGGGTGGCTGCACAGGAGCGCCGCGGGCGGCACGGGGTCGAGGCCGCCGGGATGCCAGGGATGGCAGCGCCCGAGGCGCTTGAGGGCGAGCCAGCCGCCGCGCAGCACGCCGAACTGAAGGATCGCCTGGCGCGCGTAGTGCGAGCAGCTCGGGTAGAAGCGGCACGTGGGCCCGAGCAGCGGGCTCAAGGTCCACTGATACAGACGGATCAGGAATGCGGCGAGGTGGCGCATGCTTCAGAGACTTTCTTCCACAGCGCCACGAGACTGGCGTGCAGTTGCGCGCCGCCCGCGCCGCGGGCCTTGGGGCGCGCACTCACGACCAGGTCGACGGCGGGCAGCTCGTGCTGGTGCACGCGGAAGGACTCGCGCACGATGCGGCGGATGCGGTTGCGGCCGACCGAGCCGCCGGCGACGCGCACCGCCACGGCCAGCCCCAGGCGCGCGGCGCCCGCATCGTTCATCGTCACTGTCACGGCAAAAAATCCGTCACCCATGCGCCGGCCACGTGCGTAGGCGGCGTCGAAATCGCTCTTGCGGCGCAGCCGAAGTCGCGCCGGCAGTGTGAGCCGCCCTGGCATCGAGCCCTTGAGGAAAACTTCAGGATCGGGGCACCGGCGCCGTGTGCAAAGCGCGCGTGACCCGCCGGCTGTCAGGGTATCAGCTTGCGCCGGCCCTTGGCGCGCCGCCGCGCGAGCACGGCACGGCCGTTCTTGGTGGCCATGCGGGCACGGAAGCCGTGGGTGCGTTTGCGACGCACTTTGCTCGGTTGATAGGTACGCTTCATACCGTGGGCTCCGTAGACGATCCATGGCGGTCAAAAAAGGGCGGCAAGGCTAAGCCGTTGAGCGCCAAGGTGTCAATATTTTCAGTTCCGGAAAGCCTTCAGCGCGCGCCCGCGACGGTATAGACTCCGCGACCCTTTCCTTTACGTTCATGAAAACGTCGCGGAGGCAACGCGCGTGGAAGCGTCGCTTTGGACTCGCTGCATGGGCGCGTTGGAAACGGAGCTTCCCGAGCAGCAGTTCAATACCTGGGTGCGCCCCCTGCAGGCGATGGAGGGTAATGGGGCGCTCAAGCTCCTGGCACCCAACCGCTTCGTGGTCGACTGGATCAACGCCAACCTGCTGCCGCGCATCGGGGAGCTGTTGCGCGATGAGAGCACCGGGGATGTCCCCATCGTCACCGTCGAGATCGGCTCGCGCGGGGTACCGCTGCGCGGCGCTCCGGCACCGGTGCTGCCGCCGACGCGGGTGCGGCGCGCCGAAGGCCTGGTCGTCGGCGCGCGCCTGAACCCGGATTTCTCCTTCGCCACCTTCGTCGAGGGCAAGAGCAACCAGCTCGCCAAGGCCGCCTCGCTGCAGGTCGCCGAGAATCCCGGCCGCGCCTACAACCCGCTGTTCCTGTACGGCGGCGTCGGCCTCGGCAAGACGCACCTGATGCATTCCATCGCGCACCTCATCAAGCAGCGCGACCCGGAGGCGCGCATCGCCTACATCCATTCGGAGCGCTTCGTCGGCGACATGGTGCGCGCGCTGCAGCACAACTCGATGAACGAGTTCAAGACCGCGTACCGCTCGCTGGATGCGCTGCTGATCGACGATATCCAGTTTTTTGCGGGAAAAGACCGCTCGCAGGAGGAATTCTTCCACACCTTCAACGAGCTGCTCGAGGGCCAGCACCAGGTGATCCTCACCTGTGATCGCTACCCGAAGGAAGTCGACGGACTCGAAGAGCGCCTGAAATCCCGCTTCGGCTGGGGACTCACGGTCGCGATCGAGCCGCCGGAGCTGGAGACCTGCGTGGCGATCCTCATGACCAAGGCGCAGGCGGTCGGTGTTAGTTTGCCCGAGGAAGTGGCGTTCTTCATCGCCAAGCGCATCCGCTCCAACGTGCGCGAACTCGAGGGCGCACTGCGGCGCGTGATCGCCAACTCGCGCTTCACCGGACGCGCGATCACGCTCGAGTTCACCAAGGAAGCCCTCAAGGACCTGCTGTCGCTGCAGGCGAAGCTCGTCACCATCGAGAACATCCAGAAGACCGTCGCTGACTACTTCAAGGTGCGCCTCGCGGACCTGCTCTCCAAGCGCCGCAGCCGCTCGGTGGCGCGCCCGCGGCAGGTGGCGATGGCGCTCGCCAAGGAACTCACCACCCACAGCCTGCCGGAAATCGGCGATGCTTTCGGCGGACGTGACCACACCACGGTGCTGCACGCGTGCAAGCGCATCAAGGAACTGCGCGACACGGAGCAGCGCATGAAGGAAGACTACTCGAACCTGTTGAGAACTCTGGCCGGTTGAGGTGTGCTTGCCTGTGGATTACTTGTGTGTGGCCTTGGGGATAAAGTTATGCACAGGTGGCACACAGTCGTTGGGCGGTTCGTCCTACAAGTTGTGCGTCGCAAAAACAAGTGTAGTTAGTTGATTTAACTAAATAAAATTTGTTACTACCACTAACTTGAGGCTCTATAGTTCCTACAATAAGAGATCTTCTTTTCCTACAAAGATATCTTTTAAGAAAGTTGAAATCCTATGAAGCTGACGGCCACGCGCGAAGATTTTCTCGCTCCCCTGCAAAGTGTCATCGGTGTGGTGGAGCGGCGGCAGACCATGCCGGTGCTCGCCAACGTGCTGCTCGCCGCGCGCGACAACCGCCTGAGCATCACCGGCACGGACCTGGAAGTTGAACTCGTCGCGACGACCTCCGTGTCGGTGCAGCAGGGCGGGGACATCACCGTGCCGGGTCGCAAGCTGCTCGACATCTTTCGCGCATTAGCCGAGAAAACCAGCGTTACGCTCAGCACCGAGGGCGAGCGCGTATCCATCCGCGGTGGCCGCAGCCGCTTCACGCTCTCGAGTCTGCCGGCGGCGGAATTTCCGCTGGTGGAGGAAATCAACGCGCAGCAGACGCTCACCGTGGCGCAGGGAGAATTCCGGCGGCTGATCGACAAGACGCACTTTTCGATGGCACAGCAGGATGTGCGCTATTACCTGAATGGCCTGCTGCTGGAGACCGACGGCAAGGCACTGCGCGCGGTGGCGACCGACGGGCACCGCCTGGCACTGTGCGAAATGGAGCTCGCCGGGAAGGCCAAGACCACCCATCAGGTCATCGTGCCGCGCAAGGGCGTCCTTGAGCTGCAGCGGATCCTCGGCAGCGAAGGGGAAATCGAACTCGCGGTTGGAACAAATCACGTTCGCGCCCAGATCGGCGACATTCGCTTCACTTCGAAGCTGATCGACGGTCGTTTCCCGGAGTACGGGCGAGTGATCCCGGCCAGCCCGCCTCGCATGGTGGAGGCGGATCGCGAAGTGCTGCGCCAGGCGCTGCAGCGCACCGCGATTCTCTCGAACGAGAAGTATCGCGGCGTGCGGCTCACGGCGCGCCCGGACCTGCTGACTATCCAGGCGCACAACCCGGAGCAGGAGGAAGCCGAGGACCAGGTGGAGGTCTCGTACAAGGGGGAGGAGGTCGAGATCGGGTTCAACGTGAATTACCTGCTCGATGCCCTGAGCGCGATCGAGGGTGACAAGGTTGAGATCGGGCTGACGGACTCCAACAGCAGTTGCCTCATCCATGCACCGGGGACTACCCACACGCGCTATGTCGTGATGCCGATGAGGCTCTAACGGCCGCCGTGCCCGGGACGGTTGTCAGGCCCCGGATCAGGCAGGGCCGGTCACTCCCGCCGACACCCATTCCACGCGATGCCTCTCTGGGGTCGTTTCCCTTCATCCCGGTCGCGCGGTCTAACGACGCCGGTCGGGCGCCCTGGGTCGGGCGCGCGGAGCCGTGGGACGCTTTGTGGCTGCCGGCCGGCGGTGCGTCGTCGTGTTCGGCGAGGCGGTCCTGGGTGGGTGAGGATTGCGGGAG